>Ga0209909_100347_pt1 | contig 38307 bp, 35 predicted proteins | sample FECB22metaG_FD_188302 | JGI IMG/M metagenome (GOLD analysis project Ga0209909, IMG submission 188302) | Cyanobacterial communities from the Joint Genome Institute, California, USA - FECB-22 (SPAdes) (version 3) | ecosystem: Environmental > Aquatic > Thermal springs > Hot (42-90C) > Microbial mats... | reverse complement strand
TTGGAGCCCTGTGGGGGCTCAGCGACAAGCGCGTCAAAGAGGACTTGGGGCGCGTAGGCACCGGGCCGGATGGTGTGCCTATCCATCGCTGGCGTTACAAGGGCGGCGATCAGGTCTTTACGGGGCCGTTCGCGCAAGATGTCGAGGACAGCCGGTACAGCGGTGCCGTGCATGAGAACGCGCGCGGCGTAAAGATGATCAATCAGGCCGCCGTGCCTGCAGGTCTGCGCGTCAAGCGGGCCAACGGCCTGTCACTTGAGCCGTCAAATCCGCAGTGGCGTCGTAAGCGGAAAGGCCGCCGGTAATGGCCGGCTTCTCGCAACAGGACGCGATGGATTACCTGACACAGCGCGGCATGAGCCACGTTGCGGCGGCAGGTCTGATCGGCAATCTCGCCGCTGAAAGCGGAATGGACCCCGGCATCGAAGAGCGCACCCCAAATCGCTACGGCACGCGCGGCTACGGATTAGCCCAATGGGCCGGAAGCCGGCGCGACGGCCTTGTGCAGTTCGCGGCAGACACAGGTGGGCGCGCTGCCGATCCGCACACACAGATGGACTACCTGCTGCACGAGCTTCAGGGCCCCGAGAAGCGCGCGGGCGACATGCTCGCGGCCGCGACCACGCCTGAGGAAGCGAACGCCGCCGCGCTGGCTTTCCTTCGGCCGAGCGGATGGACCAGCAAAGACCCGACGCAGTCGAACCAATACGCGACGCGTCTGGCCGGTACGACATCGCTACTCGGCGGCAACTCAGACACGCCACAGACAGCACAGCCGGCCCCGCCACAACAGGCCGCGCCAGTCTTGGCGGCCGCGCAACAGCCGGACGCTGATCCGTATGGCGCGGCCGTCAACACTGGGCTGAAGGGCTTTGCGTCGCTGCTCGGTGCGCCGGCTGCCGGCCCTACGGCCGATGCACCAGTCACGCCACGGCAGCCGACGCCGCAGGCCGCGCCGCAGATGCGGCGGCCCACGCGTCCCGCTGCTCCTACCGGCCTTGATGCCGTTGGGCAACGTCTTGCCGCGCTCGGCGGCTTATGGCGATGGTCATGACCGCGCGACAAAGCAGGACAGAACAAGACGGAAGGGAGTTGCGTTGGTCGCCCAACGGCTTAGAGGCGCGCAACAGTCTAGTGCAGTAGATCAAAGGGTGTGCTTAATAGATGGCCGGTCAGCAACATAGGAGACCGGTCATGTCAGACATCATTGCCTTCCCTCGCACACCGCGCGTCGCTGCGAACATCAACGCCGCGTTGGGGTGTGAGACTGGCGCGCCGCACCCCGACACGCTCGACGATGCTGACCGCGAAATAGTTCTCATGGCGGTGCTGCGCGGCATCGCGGCTCTAGGTCCCCAGTATCAATTGCACTTCGTTTCGTCCGGCCGCGTTTAACCTACGCGCGGCCTACCTAGCCCCCGCTCTCAAAGGCGGGGGTTTTTTGTCTGACAGGCCGGCGCATTAATCTTCGCGCTCGTAGTCTGGATCATTAACGATGTGAAACCGAGCGTCGCGCTCCCCTTCAAGCACGTGGTAGCGGCGGCAGAAATTCGTCTGCCGGCTGAGCCCGGCACCGTCGCTATAGCGTATCCAACCCATCACATAGATGTGGTGATCGGGGGCCAGTCGGAGATAGGTCGGAGCATCCGCGCTCATGGTCGCGTCGCTACGGAAATTGGCTCGATAAGATTGCCCGGCATCAAGGGAGACCTGCCCGGCAAAGTTATTGCCCGCGCGTCCTTCATAGGGGGAAGTCATTGGCAATTCGCCCCTGGTGGTCCAATGAACGATGCAATCACTCTCCGCAATCTTAGCCGTTGTCCCTCCAACATTGACGATATTCAAGTGTCCCACGATGGGTTGCCCTTCCGCGATGATAGCGAGCGGCATGTGGGAAGGCGGTACGGCGTGCGTCATGACCACATGTCGAACGGACAATTTAGGACGGTGGGTCGCGATGAACTCTTTGTTGCCAAGCTCAATAGCCGCTCGCGTGAGTTTGGCTTGCTTACTAGTGGCGCGCCACAAAGTAGCGGTGAACAGTGCGATGACGGCCGTAGCAGCAGCGGTCCACCATTCGGCTTTCACCGAAGCAATCCAATCCAAGCCAGCCCGAAGCATGCTGCCCTCTATGATCTTTGATGAGAGAATAGCCGCCTGACGCGTGGTAATCGCCCCTTTTTGGCTCTAACGCTGAGCGCGCCCGGCCGCCGCGAACTCAACGTGAGAGGCCGTCCTGAAAAGCAAAAAGGCCCCGGTGAGGGGCCTTTGTCGGATCATCGTCCCTTCGCCTCGCAGGGCCAAGTCGTTATAAGCGCCCCGTAGGCCAGCAGGTCGAAGCTCATATGCCATTGGCTCGGGTCGCGGTCTAGGTAGGCCACCACGACGCGAACCATCTGCTCGTAAGTTATACCCTCAGGCAGGCATAGGATTGAGCCGGAGGCCCCGAAGGCCAAGCCGCGAACAATCCCGAGGCAATACGCTGCCATCAGGGTGGTAGCCTTGCCATTATTAGCGAGTACTGATCGACACCCCGGCATCATCCCGTTTGCAGAGTTTTGGCCGGTGTCGGCCGACGCTTCCGTCCCGCCGATCATCCATGCCGCGCTCGCAACTACGGCAAGCCTCGCCCATCCGGTCATGCAGGTGTTCCCCCTTCTGGCAAGATCACGTCCGCCCACTTTTGCAGCAGCGCCCGCTTCTCAGTCTCCAGGTCCGCATGCTGGTAGTGTCGATCCATCCCCTTGCGGGCGTGTCCTAATACTAACTCAACCACGTCATCGTCGCCCAGCCTCAACGTCCGAGAATGCGTCTTGAGACTGGCCCGGAAACCATGAGCGCGGAACACCTGCCGCTCCCGCTCATCCTGCCCGGTCGCCGGGGCTTCAGCCTCATCGCCCCAGACCATTGGGGCCTCACCGTTGCCGCCAACGAAGGGCATCTTGTTCGCGAGGCCGTTCATGACCTGCCGGACCATCGCGCCAAGGTGTTGCTCGCTCATCGGCTCTTCGGGCTGCGTGTAGTGCGGAAACGCCCACTTCGATTTGCCGGTGAGCTTGCGCAGCGCCGTAAAGCACGTCATCGCCTGACGGCTAAGCGGCACCGAGTGCGGCTGCCGGTTTTTCATCTTCATAACGTCCGCCGGGATGGTCAGTGTGGCGTTGCCGTTGCTGCCACTGATCCAGCGCCACTCAACCTGCCGCAGCTCATTGCCGCGCAGACCCGTCAGCGCCAGCAGCCGCAGCGCCAGACGTGTCTCCGGGCGGTAACGCCCCTTGTCCAGCGCCGCCCAGAACTCGGGGAACAACTCCAATGGCAACGGGTCGTGCGGCCGGCTCACGTGTACCTTGGGCAACTTGATGCCGGCGGCGATGTTCGCGGCCAGCAGCGGCTTTCCATCCGCGCCCTTCATGTTGAAGACTGCGTGAGAGCAGACGAGGGACATGATGCTGCGGCCTTCGTTCGCCAGCGCCGGGGCTGCGGCCTGCACCTTCAGCAGCATGTCCCGGATTTGGACGCCGTCCATGTCGCGTATCAGCGTGTCCCCGAACACCGGGAGGGCCCATGTCTTCAGGAACGAATAGACAAGATCGGCGCGGCTCTTTGACCAGACCTTCTCGTGTTCGACACGGAAAGCTTTGGCGACGGCCCCGAATGTCTCCGTCTTGGCCTGGGCCGCCCGCACAACGGCCGCATGCCCTGCCGCGCCTTCGGCGTATCCCCGTTCGTAGCTTTCGGACGGTTGACCGCGCCGTATGCGACCGCGCACGCTCTCAGCAACGTTTCGCGCTTCTTCCACGGTCAGCGGGCCGGCACCAGGGGCCACGCGCTCATCGTGCTCGCGCGGCGTCTCGTTCGGGGGCTCCGGGATGAACTCGCCAAGGGTGGTTAGCGTCTGGCCGCCGCCGTACTTTTTCCCGAACAGCAGCCGCAGACGCCAGTACTTGGCACCGCTTGGCATCACCTCTATCCGCAGGCCTTGGCAGGCCGTGTCGGTCTTGTTGTACCGTTCATTCCCCGGCTTCAGGTCGGCCACGTACTCGTTCGTCAATAGCTGCAATGTTCACACCCCAAAGCCCTTATTTCTCAAGGGAAAGTGTGAACATAGTTACGAAAGGCCAGTAATTCAAGTGTTTGACGCTTGCCTACCTCAAACGATGTTGCATTGCAGCATGAAAGATTTCGCGGTGCAACCAAGGCGCAGGGCCATTCCGTGAGCGATGCCGGGTTACCTTGGAGCCAGGCTGCGGTCGCGCCCACCGCGGTGGCGGTCACCGCTGCCCGCGAGCCCGAACCCGATCTTACGCCCAGTCGGCCGATCTACGACGGCAAGCTGGGTGACCTCTATGCGATCTATCTGCGCCACCTGGTCCTGATGCTGGTGACGCTGGGATGGTCGCGCTTCTGGGGCCGCACGCGCATCCGCCGCTATATATGGAATCACTTCGCCGTCCTGGGCGATCGCTTCGAATATCGCGGCCGCGGCCTCGAGCTCTTCATCGGCTTCATGCTGGTGTTGCTGATGCTCGCCGCGTGGGGCGGCCTCATGTACCTGACCTGGATCTACGTCTTTCACGAGCGCCCCTTCGCGAACTTCGGACTGTTCGACATCTTCTCGCTGTCGGTCGCGCTGATCGGCTTTCCGCTCGCCTTCGTCGGCCACTATGCCGGCCTGCGCTATCGGCTGTCGCGCACGCGCTGGCGCGGCATTCGCTGCGGCCTCGCCGGCTCGGCCTGGCGTTACGGTGTGTCGGCCACCTTTCTCACCTTCGCCAACGCCATGACGGCCCAGCTGCTGACGCCGGTCGTGTCGGTAAACCTGGCGCGGCCGCGCATCTCCAATGTGCGCTTCGGCACCTTGTCCTTCGCCTTCGCCGGCAATGCCGGCGACATCTACGGCCGCTTCACCGGCTACTACTTCCTGAACATCCTGGCCTGGCTGGTGGCGATCGGTGTCGTCTTCGCAGGCGTCGGCGGCGCCATCGGCGGCTTGGGCATCAGCTTCTCGGAGGACGACTTCCGCAAGCTCTTCACCGAGCCCAGCCTGCGCACCATCCTGCTGATCGCGGCGCTGGCGATCGGCATCTACATCGTCTTCGGTCTGCTGATCCTGCCGCTGCGCTGCTGGTGGCAGGCCTATCTCTTCCGCTACCTGGTCTCGCACACACGCGCCGGCAACGTGCTGTTCGCTACGGCCGTGACGACGCGCCAGATGTGGGGCTTCCTGGTGTTGAACTACCTGATCGTCATGCTGACGTTGGGACTGGGTTGGCCCTGGGTCGTGCATCGCACGCTGAAGCTGATGGCCTCCCAGCTCTGGGTCTACGGCGCGCCCGATGGCGCCAAGATCGGCCAGCCGACCGATCTCGGTCCGCGCTACGGCGAGGGTCTGCTCGACATGTTCGACGTGAGCGGCGTCTGACCATGGCCACGCTGGCTCGTTACTACGACGGCGAGACCGCCCAGGCGCATGAGGTGAGCGTGCGCACGACCACCAACGAGGTCGTGATCTTCCGCGCCGCCGACGCCGCCATCATGGCCCGCTGGCCGCTCGCCGAAGTCGCCGTCCTGGGCGATATCCGGCACGAGGCGGTGCCACCGATCGTGCGACGCGGCTCGGAAGCGCGCCTGGTGGTCGGAGATCCGGAACTGCGCCGCCAACTCGCCGCTCTGGTGCCGCAGCTGGCACCATTGGTCGAGCCGCCGCCGGCCGTCGCCCGGCGCATCGGCACGCTGGCCGCGGTGTTCGTGGCCTTGGTCGGCGTGTTCTGGCTGGTGATCGACTACGGCACGGAGTACGCGGCGCCGCTGCTGCCCTACAGCCTGCAGGCCAAGCTCGGCGAGAGCGTGTTCGACGAGCTCAGCAACGACAAGGACGAGTGTCACGGCAAGGCCGGGCTGAAAGCGCTGAACGGCTTTGCCAACCGCCTGGCCAAGGCAGCCGACTATCCGCACGAGATCACCGTGCATGTCATGGAAGGCGGCCCGGTCAACGCCTTCACCCTGCCGGGCGGCATCCTCGTCTTCTTCTCCGACCTGATCGACCAGGCCAAGAACAGCTCACAGGTCGCGGGCGTGATGGCGCACGAGATCGGCCACGTCGTGCATTACCATCCGATGAAGGGCCTGGCACGCCAGTATGGCATCGACCTGCTGGTCAAGCTGGTGAGTGGCGGCTATTCGGACGCGCTCAGCACGCTGGCCTCGGGCGGCAACCTCCTGTTGGCGCTGCGCAATGGCCGAGCCTTCGAGCGCGACGCCGATGCCACCGGCGTGGCGCTGCTCGACAAATTGGAAGTGCGCGCCGACGGCATCTCGAGCTTCTTCGAGCAGATGCTGGAGAAGGAACCCAAGGACATGGCCGCCGCAGCCGGCATCTGGTCGAGCCATCCGCCGACCGCGGAGCGCATTGCGGCGACCAAGCGGCCGGCGGCGGGCCGGCCGGCCTTCACCGATGCCGAGTGGAAGGCCATTCGGGATGTCTGCAAGTGACACAGGTGTGAGTTGCCGGACGGCGCGGCCGAACCTATCTGTTGATCGATGCCGATGCACTGGAAGATCTCGCACGAAGAGCGGCTGGTGACGGTGACGACCGATGGACCGATGACGCTGCGCGATGTCGAGGCTTATTTCGACGCCGTGGTAGTGGCCGACGCCCAGCCCTACGCCAAGCTGTTCGACGCGAGAGACATGGTGGCGCAGCTCAGCGACGATGACATGATGGCGATCGGCGCGCGCATGAGTGCCTATGTCCGCGACCAGGGGCAGCCGGGTGGCCCCGCGGCATTCGTGGTCACGACGGACGTGGCGCGCGACTTCATCGAGCGCTACCTCAACCTGATGCCGTCCTCGCGACAGGCACTGATCTGCGAGACCGTCGACGAGGCACGCCGCTGGCTCGACGAGCAGACGCGTGCGGGGTAGGGATGGCCGCCACCATTGTGCTGGCGACCGCAGCTGACCAGCCCGACATCACGTCGTCCGACCAGCTCTACGCCGAGGCGCTGCGCCGCCGCGGCTGCGATGTGATCGGTGCGCCGTGGAATGGACCGGAAGTCGCGTTCGAAGCCGCGGCAGCCGTGGTGATCCGCTCGACCTGGGGCTACTACCGTCAACTCGCCGCATTCACCGCCTGGACCGAGGCCATGGCCGCATCGACGGTGCTCCTCAATCCCGTCGGTCTGGTGCGCTGGAACCTGCGCAAGGACTATGTCGGCAAGCTCGCCGCGGCGGGGGTACGTGTTCCCGTTACGCGCATTGTTTCGCGCAGTCCGGCGGCGATCGAGCAGGTGTTCGACGAAAATGGCTGGGCGCGCGCCGTCGTCAAGCCGATGTCAGGCGGCGGCGGCCATTCCGTCGAGCTGCTGACGCGCGATGCGGTCGGCGAGGCGGCAGACCGGCTGTCCGGCGAGGACGTGCTGGTCCAGGAGTTCCTGCCCGAGATCGCCCGAGGTGAGCTGTCGCTGGTCTATTTCGACGGCGTCTTCAGCCACGCCATTCGCAAGCGTCCGCCTCAGGGCGAGTTCCGCGTCAACTCGCGCTTCGGCGCGACCCGCGTCGCCGAGACACCGCCGCGCGAGGCGGTTGACCAGGGGGCGGCGGCGCTCGCTACGCTGCCCGAGCTGCCGCTCTATGCCCGCGTCGACGGCGTGGTGCGCGACGGTGCGCTGATCGTCCTCGAGGTCGAGGTGCTGGAACCCGCCCTGTTCATGGAATTCGATCCCGCCTCAGCCGAGCGTTTCGCCGAGGCAACGCTGAAGCGACTCTGAATCTTCGCTGGGGGTGCGCCCCCAGCATCAACCCTTCATCCTCTGCCCGCCGATCTTGCAGTCCTTCAGGATTTCCGGCCGGAAGGCGAGCCCGTGGCCCGGTCGCTCGGGCGGTGTCATGGTGCCGTCCTTCGACGGCAGCACGGGTTCGATCCAGAGATCGTCGTTCCAGTCCATGTATTCGAGGTAATTGGCGTTGGGGATCGAGGCCAGCAGATGGACCATGGTCTCGTGGAAGAGATGGGGCGCGATCCTGATGCCCCACGGTTCGGCGGCGGCCGCGATCTTGCGCAGCTCGGTGTAGCCGCCGCGCATCGGATCGGGCTGCAGGATGGGCACGCACGGCGTCTCGAAGAACGGCCTGAGGTCGTTGCGCGTGAAATGGCTTTCGCCGCCGACGATGCGCGTCTTGAGCGCGGCGGCGATGCGGCGGTAGCCCGCGAAGTCTTCGGCCACCACCGGCTCCTCCAGCCAGTAGGGATCGAACTCGTCGATGCGATGGCCGGCCTGGATCGCGGTGTCGGCATCCCATCCCATGTTGACGTCGATCATGATCTCGATGCCGCCGCCCATCGCCTCGCGCATCGCCTTCACGTTCTGCACATCCTCGCGCCACGGCCGGATGTGCGCGACCTGCATCTTGATGGCCTTGAGGCCTTGCGCGGTGAACTCCCTGGCGCGCGCGATCATGCCGTCGCGGCCGAGACCTCTGAACACGCCCGACCCATAGGCAGGGACCTCGGCGCGGGCGGCGCCCCACAGACGGAACAACGGCAGGCCGGCGCGTTTGCCCAAGATGTCCCATAGCGCCATGTCGACGGCGCTCTGGGCGAATACCGTGACGCCCATGCGGCCGAGCCAGAAGTTGCTCTTGTAGAGGACCTGCCAGATCGCCTCGATCTCGGTGGCGTCGCGGCCGATCACGTGCGGTGCGATCAGCTCCTTCATGCAGGCGTCGATGGTGTGCAGTCCGCCGCGCAAGGGCATCACGTAGCTCATGCCGATCAGGCCGCCCTGGGTCTCGATCTCGAGCAGGTAGATGTCGCGCAAGGGTGCTGAGAGGATGCCGGCGGCCGGCGGCTTGCCGCGCCAAGGTACCTGCAGGAGGGTTGAACGCAGCTCGACGATGGTCGTGGGCGTGGTCATCAGGCGTATCTCCCGCTGCTTTGGCTCACTATGATGCGGCCGTCATGACTTCGTCCAACCGCCTCTATCTCTTCGACACCACCCTGCGAGACGGCGCGCAGACGCAGGGCGTCGACTTCACCGTCGCCGACAAGGCCGCCATTGCGAGCGAGCTGGATCTCCTGGGCATCGACTACATCGAGGGCGGCTGGCCGGGAGCCAATCCGACCGATGATCGCTTCTTCGCCGATCCGCCGCAGTTCCAGAATGCCAAGTTCGTGGCCTTCGGCATGACGCGTCGAGCGGGACGCAGTGCCGCCAACGATCCGGGGCTCGCCGCCATCCTGCAGACCAAGGCGCGCAATGTCTGCATGGTCGGCAAGACCTGGGACTTCCATGTCGACGTGGCGCTCGAGGTCGATCGCAAGGAGTACCTCGAGATGATCGCGGACTCGCTCGCCTATGCGAAGGGCCGCATGGAAGAGGTGATGTTCGACGCCGAGCACTTCTTCGACGGCTACAAGGCCAATCCTGACTACGCGATGGCTTGTCTGTCTGCCGCCGAGAAGGCCGGCGCGCGTTGGCTGGTGCTGTGCGACACCAACGGCGGGACCCTGCCGCATGAGGTCGAGCACATCGTCGGTGAGGTGGTAAAGAAGATCCCGGGCGACCGGCTCGGCATCCACACCCACAACGACACCGAGAACGCCGTCGCCAACACCTTGGCCGCGGTGCGCGCCGGCGTGCGCCAGGTCCAAGGCACCATCAACGGGCTGGGCGAGCGCTGCGGCAATGCCAACATGATCGCCTTGATCCCGAACCTCGTGCTGAAGATGGGTTTCGAGACCGGGCTGAAACCGGGGGCGCTGCAGCGGCTGACCCATCTCTCGCGCCTGCTCGATGATCGGCTGAACGTCGTGCCCAATCGAAGTGCGGCCTACGTCGGCACGCGCGCTTTCGCTCATAAAGGCGGGCTGCATGTTTCGGCAGTCGAGAAGGACCCGCGCACCTACGAGCACGTCGATCCCGAATCGGTCGGCAACCAGCGCATCATCGTCGTCAGCGACCAGGCCGGCCGCTCCAACATCATGGCGCGCTTTCGCCAGATCGGCCTCGAGGTCGATCCCAAGGATCCGGGCGTCGCGCGGCTGCTGGAGATCGTCAAGGAGCGCGAAGCCGAAGGCTACGCCTATGACGGCGCCGACGCCTCGTTCGAGCTGCTGGCGCGGCATGAGCTGCACACGGTGCCCGACTACTTCGCACTGCAGAGCTTCCGCGTGCTGGCCGAGCGCCGGGTCAATGCCCGCGGCCAGCTGATCGCCCTTTCCGAGGCGACGGTGAAGCTCGATGTCGGCGGCAGGCGGGCCATGGAAGTGGGCGAAGGCAACGGCCCGGTAAACGCCCTCGATGCTGCGCTGCGAAAGGCGCTGCTGCCGGTCTATCCCGAGCTGCAGGACATGCGTCTGGTCGACTTCAAGGTGCGCATCCTCGATGCGGCGGGCGGAACCGCCGCCACGACCCGGGTCATGATCGAAAGTGCCGATTCCCAAAGGCGTTGGTCGACCATCGGCGTGTCGCCCAACATCGTCGATGCCTCCTACAACGCCCTGTACGACGCCATCACCTACAAGTTGTTCAGGGACGGCGCCAAGCCGGCGGAACGGCCTTAGCAGCCATGTCGCGTGGTTAGTTGACGGTCCGGGCCGCGCCGACGACCATATATGGTGTGGACGGCGAGATTCCGATTGCGACGACACGGCCTGCGATTGCGGTGGCGGCAACGCGTCGCCAGAGAGTGGCCGGACGCCTGCTGTGGCGGTTGGTCATGTGGTCGCTGCCGCTGGTTGCCATCGCCGTCGCTCTCGTCATCTGGCTGAGTGGCGGCCGCTTCGTCGGCACCGACAACGCCTACGTGAAAGGTGACCGGGTTTATATCGCCACCGAGCTCAGCGGCCCCATCGTCGAGGTCGCCGTGCGCGAGAACCAGAGCGTGTCGCGTGGCCAGCTGCTGTTCCGGCTCGACGACCAGCCCTACCGCACGGCGCTCGCCAGGATCGATGCGGAGATCGAGGTCCAGCGCGCCGAGATCCGTGGCCTGCGCGCGCAATGGCGCACCAAGCGCGAGGACATCAAGGCGGCGCAAAGCCAGCAGACCTACGCCCAGCAGGAGTTCGATCGCCAGTCCGACCTCGCCGACAAGAAGATCGCCTCGCAGCAGAAGCTGCAGGAGACCCGCATGGCCCTCGAGGTGGCGCGCCAGCGCATCGCCTCACTGGAGGAGGACCTGCAGCGCATCGAGGCGGCGCTGGCCGGCGATCCCAAGATCCGGGTCGACGATCATCCCAAGGTGAAGCAGATGCTGGCGCAGCGCGATGAGGCGCTGCACAACCTGCGCCGCACCGCCATCGAGGCGCCGCTCGACGGCATCGTCTCCAAGGTGCTGGTGCCGGGCAGCTATGCCGTGATGGGCGTGCCGTCGATCGCCGTGGTTGCCGACCGCGATTTGTGGATCGAGGCCAACTTCAAGGAAACCGAGCTGACGCGCGTGCGCGTAGGCCAGCCGGTCACCATCAGCGTCGATACCTATCCCGACATGCAGTGCACCGGAAAGGTCACCTCGCTCGCGCAATCGACCGGCGCGGAATTCGCCGTGCTGCCGCCGCAGAACGCCACCGGCAATTGGGTCAAGGTGGTGCAGCGCATCCCCGTCCGCACCTCCGTGATCTGCAAGGAGGGCGATCCGCCGCTGCGCGTGGGCATGAGCGTGACCATCGAGATCGACACCGGGCATCATCGCACCTTCGGCGAGCTGCTGAGGAGCTTCGGCCTGTGATCTCGGTCACAGTCCTGACGTCCTGATGGATCGCGCCGCGCTGCGCCACCGGCGCCTGCTCACCGTCGTGGTCATGATGGCCACGATCATGCAGGCGCTCGACGGCACGATCGCCAACGTGGCGCTGCCCAACATCCAGGGATCGCTGTCGGCGACCCAGGAGCAGGTCGCCTGGGTGATCACGTCGTTCATCGTGTCGGCGGCCATCGCCACGCCGCTCGCCGGCTTCTGCGCCGTGCGCTTCGGCGTGCGGCGCATCCTGGTGAGCTCGGTGATCGGCTTCACCATCGCCTCGATGCTGTGCGGCGCTGCCCAGACGCTGCCGCAGCTGGTGGCCTTCCGCACCATGCAGGGCGTCTGCGGCGCCGCGCTGGTGCCGCTCAGCCAGACGCTGATGATGGAAGCCTATCCGCGCGAGGAGCAGGGCAAGGCGATGGCGATGTGGGGCGTCGGCACGATGCTCGGCCCGATCAGCGGACCCACGCTGGGCGGCTGGCTGACCGACGAATACAGCTGGCGCTGGGTGTTCTACATCAACCTGCCGGTCGGCATCCTGTGCGCCGTCGGGCTGATGATCCTGATCAAGAACAAGGCCAGCGACACGCCGCGGCCGTTCGACCTGCTGGGCTTCACGCTGCTGTCGATCGCCATCGGCACGTTCCAACTCATGCTCGACCGCGGCGAGCAGATCGACTGGTTCGGCTCCCGCGAGATCGTGATCGAAGCGGTGGTGGCGGGCGTCGCAGCCCTCATGTTCGTGATCCACATGCTGTCGAGCGACCAGCCGTTCCTGCCGCGCGACATGTTCCGTGACCGCAACTTGATGCTGGGCATCATCTTCACGGCCATCACCGGCCTCTTGATGATCGTGACGGCGACCTTGATGCCGCCGTTCCTGCAGCAGCTGAAGGGCTATCCGGTGTTCACCACGGGTATCGTCATGGCGCCGCGCGGCATCGGCACCATGATCTCGATGTTCGTGGTGTCGCGCCTGATCGGCAAGATGGACGCGCGATGGCTGATCGCGATCGGGCTCAGCCTGTGCGGTCTCTCGCTTTACGACATGACGCAGTTCTCGATCGACGTCAGCGAAGGTCAGGTGGTCTGGAACGGCTTCCTGCAGGGTGTCGGCCTCGGCCTCGTGTTCCCGCCGCTCACGACGCTTGCCTTCGCCACCATTCCGGCGCGCATCCGCACCGAAGGGGCGGCGATCAATGCCCTGATGCGCAATCTCGGCGCTTCGGTCGGCGTGGCCGTGCTGGTCGCCATGCTCGATCGCAACACCCAGATCAACCGCTCCGGGCTCGCCGAGTATCTGACGCCGTTCAACCCCTTGTGGCGCTTCGGCACCACGCCGATCGAGAACGGCGTGCCGATCGACCGCGCCAGGATCATCGCGCACATGACGCCGTTCGGCAGCGGCTTCCCGTACGGGGCGGTGCCGACCGACGATCCCGCGAAGCTGCTCGGGATGTGGAGCGAGGAACTCAACCGCCAGGCGGCGATGATCTCCTACCTCAACGATTTTCGCGTGCTGGCGGTGGCGGCGGTGATCTTCATCCCGTTGCTGTTCCTAATGCGCCGGCAGGCGCAGTATGCCCGGCCGACGCGCCGCTAACCGTTGGGCTCCTTGACGGGCGTGAGGTACGCCCATCATAATTTGATGTGGCCTCGTTAGAGGGCCAGACATCCTTCGGGAGGAAACATGACACGGACCTCTTTCGCGGCGCTGTTGGGCGCCGTCCTGCTGGCGGGCGCCGCGATGACGCCGGTGCAGGCTCAGGTGATCGGCGTCAGCTGGTCGAATTTCCAGGAAGAGCGGTGGAAGACCGACGAGGCTGCAATCAAGGCGGCGATCGCGGCGGGCGGCGGCACCTACGTCTCGGCCGACGCCCAGAGCAACGCCGCCAAGCAGATCACCGACATCGAAGCGCTGATCGCGCGCGGCGCCAAGGCGCTGATCGTGCTGGCGCAGGACGCCAACGCCATCCGGCCCGCCGTCGAGAAGGCGCTCAACGAAGGCATTCCGGTGATCGGCTACGACCGCCTGATCGAGATGAAGGACGTGCTCTACATCACCTTCGACAACAAGGAGGTCGGCCGCATCCAGGCGCGCGAGGTCTTCAAGGTGAAGCCCGAGGGCAACTACGTCTTCATCAAGGGCTCGTCGTCCGATCCCAATGCCGACTTCCTGTTCTCCGGCCAGACGGAAGTGCTGGGTGACGCGATCAAGAGCGGCAAGGTGAAGAAGGTCGGCGAGGCCTACACCGACGGCTGGCTGCCCGCCAATGCGCAACGCAACATGGAGCAGTTCCTCACCGCCAACCAGAACAAGGTCGACGCGGTCGTGGCGTCGAACGACGGCACCGCTGGCGGCGCGGTCGCGGCGCTGGCGGCACAGGGCATGGCGGGCTCGGTGCCGGTCTCCGGCCAGGACGGCGATCACGCGGCGCTGAACCGCGTGGCGCTGGGCACGCAGACGGTGAGCGTCTGGAAGGACGCGCGGCTGCTCGGCCGGACGGCGGGCGAGCAGGCGATGACCCTCGCCAAGGGCACCAAGCTCGCGGCGCTGCCGGGCACCAAGCCCTGGGCCGACGGTCCGCGCAAGGTGCCGTTGACCTCGATCCTGCTGACTCCGGTGCCGATCACCAAGGACAACCTCGACGTCGTCATCCAGGCCGGTTGGGTGCCCAAGGACGTCGTCTGCCGCGGCGTGAAGCCGGGCACGGCCAAGGTCTGCGGCTGACGCGCGAACGATAAGGCAGCCGTCACGTCTCTTGCGCGACGGCTGCCGATGATATATAACTAAAGTAAGACTATAAATACTCTAGTCAGTAGACGAGATGGAAGGCGCAACGCCGAAAACGGGTAGCGGAAATAGCGGAAATGCCCCGACCTCGATGGAGCCCAACGGATAGGAGCCGGACCTCAATCGATCACACCACATCCTGCGCCTGCAACGCCTGCATTCGGACAGGCCAGCAGCTAGCGGAAACTAGCGGAAATAGCGGAAATTGATCTTGGACCGCCGCGCGTGAGTGAGACAGCACGACCAATGACAGGTGCCACCGCCCAGCGGCGCACCTTTGCCGACCTGTTCCGCGCCACCGAGATCGACGCGCGCCTGGTCGGCATGCTGGGCGCGCTGGCGCTGATCTGGGTCGGCGTCGACCTTCTGTCGCACGGCGCCTTCCTGACGCCGCGCAATCTCTGGAACCTCTCGGTGCAGACCGCGTCGGTCGCCGTCATGGCGGCCGGCATGGTGCTGGTGATCGTGGCGCGCCACATCGACCTCTCGGTCGGCTCGATCCTGGGCGTCGTCGGCATGATCATGGGCGTGGCACAGGCTGAGATCCTGCCGCGCTTTATCGGTTACGAGCATCCGCTGATCTGGGTCGTGGCCCTGGGCATAGGCCTCATCATCGGCGCCGCGATCGGCCTGCTGCAGGGTCTTATCGTCGCCTATCTCGGCGTGCCGGCCTTCATCGTCACCTTGGGCGGCCTGCTGGTATGGCGCGGCTGCGCCTGGTGGATCACCTCGGGCCGCACCGTGGCGCCGATGGACGACGCCTTCCGGCGCATGGGCGGCGGCATCGAGGGCGCGATCGGCGCCACCTGGACCTGGATCGTGGCCGCTCTCGCTTTCGCCGCCATCGTGTGGCGCGTCCTGCATGCGCGACGGCGACGCGGGCAGGTCGGCTTTGCGCTGCGCCCGGTGTGGGCCGAAGTGACCGTTGCCGGTCTCGCCTGCCTCGCGGTGCTCGTCGTCGTGCTGGTCGCCAACAGCTACGACCTGCCCCCGCGCGTTGCCGAGCGCATTGCCGCGGCGCGCGGGCTGGTTGTGCCACCGGAGGGCCTGTCGATCGCGCACGGCCTCGCCGTGCCCGTGCTGATCGCCGTGGGCGTCGGCATCGTCGTCACCTTTCTCGCCCAGCGCACGCGTTTCGGCCGTTACGTCTTCGCCCTGGGCGGCAACCCGGAAGCCGCCGAGCTCTCCGGCGTGGATACCAAGCGCGTCACCGTCCTGGTGTTCGTGCTGATGGGCACGCTGTGCGCGGTTGCGGCCGCCATCTCGACCGCGCGACTCAACGCGGCGACCAACGCCCAGGGCACGCTCGACGAGCTCTATGTCATTGCGGCGGCAGTGATCGGCGGCACGTCGCTGGGCGGTGGGCTCGGCACCGTGGCGGGCGCCATGCTGGGTGCGCTGGTGATGCAGAGCCTGCAGTCAGGCATGGTGCTGATGGGCCTCGACACGCCCCTGCAGAACATCGTCGTCGGCCTGGTGCTGGTGGTCGCCGTATGGCTCGACCGGCTCTATCGCTCGCGCACGCTCAAGGGCAGCGCGGCATGAACGGGCAGCCGTTGGTCGAGATGCGCGGCATGGGCATCAGCTTCGGCGGCGTGCGCGCCGTCGACGACGTCTCGCTCGATCTCCGCGGCGGCGAGGTCGTGGGGCTGCTGGGCCACAATGGCGCCGGCAAGTCGACCTTGATCAAGATGCTGTCGGGCGCCTACCGGGCCGACGCCGGCGAGATCCGTATCGACGGGCGGCCTGCCGCCATCAACAGCCCGCGCGATGCGCGGCGCTTCGGCATCGAGACCATCTACCAGACGCTGGCGCTGGCCGAGAATCTCGACGCCGCGGCCAACCTCTTCCTGGGACGCGAGCTCCGGACGGGCTGGGGAACGCTCGACGACGTCGCCATGGAGGCTGAGACGCGCCGGGTGATGGCGCGCCTCAATCCGCACTTCGCCAAGTTCAAGGAGCCGGTGCGTGCGCTGTCGGGCGGCCAGCGCCAGGCCGTCGCCATCGCCCGCGCTATCCACTTCAACGCGCGCGTGCTGATCATGGACGAGCCGACGGCGGCGCTGGGGCCGCAGGAGACGCAGCAGGTTGCCGATCTCATTGTCCAGCTCAAGAAGGAAGGCATCGGCATCTTCCTGATCAGCCACGACATCCACGACGTGTTCGACCTCGCCGATCGCGTTGCGGTGATGAAGAACGGCAAGCTCGTCGGCACCGCGCCGACGCGCGCCGTCACCAAGGACGAAGTGCTCGGCATGATCATCCTGGGCACCTGCCCGCCGGGCGCCACCCCCGGGCCATGACGCGCCGCACCCTGGAAGACGTGGCCCGTGCCGCCGGCGTCAGCATCGCCACGGCCGATCGCGCGCTCAACGGGCGGACCGGCGTGCGCGAGCAGACCCGGCGCAAGATCGAGGACGCCGCGCGCCGGCTGAGCTACCGGCCCGATCGTGCCGCCGCTGCCCTGGCGCGCGGGCACCGCTGGCGCTTCTGCTTCGTGCTGCCGATCGGCGACAACGTGTTCATGAGCCAGCTCGCCGACTCGGTGCGCGATACCGCGATCTGGATGAAGGAGGACCGGGTCGATATCGAGCTTGTGCAGGTCGACGTGTTCGACGGCCCCGTGCTCGCCGATGCCCTGGCCCGGCTCGGCCCGCACCATGACGGCTTCGCCATCGTGGCGCTCGATCATCCCGACGTGCGCGAGGCGATCGATGGCCTGATCGCGACCGGACGCCACGTCGTGACCCTGGTGTCCGACGTGCCGACCTCGCGGCGCCACCATTATGTCGGGCTGGCGAACTTTGCCGCCGGGCGCACCGCCGGCACGCTGCTGGGCCGCTATGTCGGCGCGCGGCTCGGGACCGTCGGCGTGATCGCGGGCTCGCTGGCGCTGCGCGACCACGCCGAGCGTCTCGCCGGGTTCGTGCAGGCCGTGGGCGAAGTGGCGCCGCATCTCGACATTGCGCCGACCCGCGAGGGTCGCGACGATCGCCAGCGCACCCAGGCCGCGGTCGAGGGGCTGATGGCATCGTTCCCCGATCTTGTCGGGCTCTATGTCATCGGCGCCGGCAAGCGCGGCGCCGTTGCCGCGCTCGAGCAGGCGAGGCGCGCCCGCGACGTCGTGTTCGTCGGCCACGAGCTCACGCCCGATACGCGCCGGTTCCTGATCTCGGGCGCCATGGATGCCGTCATCAACCAGGATCCGGGCCACGAAGCGCGCTCGGCGGCGCGCGTGCTGCTTGCCCATTGCGAGGACCGGCCGATCAATCCCGATCAGGAGCGCATCCGCATCGACGTCTTCGTGAAGGACAACCTGCCTTAGCTTCCGCTAGAAGTGCCGCGATGGGACGCCCCTCCAAAGGCCGCGCAACGACGACGGCTACGCCGACGATCATCCTGGTGCGCCCGCAGCTCGGCGAGAACATCGGCATGGCCGCGCGCGCCATGCTGAATTGCGGTCTGTCGAGCCTGCGGCTGGTGGCGCCGCGCGACGGCTGGCCCAATGCCAAGGCGCAGCGGGCGGCGTCGGGCGCCGATGTCGTGCTGGACAAGGCCAAGGTCTTCGATTCGGTGGAGGACGCGGTGACCGACCTGGAGCGCGTCGTCGCGACGACGGCGCGCAACCGCGAGCTCAGCCAGCGCATCGTGACGGCGCGTCGCGCCGCCGAGGAGGTCCACGGCTGGATCGCCAGCGGGGAGAAAGTCGGCATCCTGTTCGGGCCCGAACGCACGGGTCTCACCAACGACGACATGGTGCACGCCGATACGGCGCTCTCGATCCCGCTCAACCCGCAATTCTCGTCGCTCAACATCGCCCAGGCCGTGCTGCTGGTCGCCTACGAATGGGCGGTGGCTGGCGAGACGGCGCCGGCCGAGCGCATGTCGGACCATTCAACGCGGCCGGCGACCAAGGTCGAGCTCATAAATCTCTTCGCTCATCTCGAGCGTGCGCTCGACCAGTCGGGCTTCCTGCGCAACAAGGCGATGCGGCCGGCGATGGTGAACAACCTGCGCGCCTTTCTGCAGCGCGCGGCGATGACCGAGCAGGAGGTGCGTTCCTTCCACGGCGTCATCAAGTATCTGGCCAAGCACAAGCACAGCGAGGAATGAGCATGTCCACCAGCGCCAAAATCTCCTGGGTCGACGGCGCGCTGTTCGTCGCCGAGGCGGGCAGCGGCCACACCATCACCATGGACGGCGCCGCCGACATCGGCGGGCGCAACCTTGCCGCGCGGCCGATGGAGGTGCTGCTGATGGGCATGGGCGGCTGCACGGCGATCGACGTCGTGTCGATGCTGAAGAAGCAGCGCCAGGACATCGAAGGGGTCGAGGTGTCGATGACGGCCGAGCGTGCCGACGATTTCCCCAAGGTCTACACCTCGGTGAAGCTCGTCTACACGGTGCGCGGGCGCAAATTGAACCGGGCGTTGGTCGAGCGCGCCGTCAGCCTGTCGGACGAGAAGTACTGTTCGGCCACCGCTATGTTCAAGAAAACCGCCCAGGTGACCCACGAAGTCGTGCTGGTCGAGATCTAAGTCATTGATTCTCAAGCAGGAACGCCTGCTTGACTGGGGCGAGATCGACAGTATCTTCCCGGCCTTCTCCGGAGAACGTGGCTGTGGGCTCTCGGGCCTCCATCCCGCCCCCACTCGTGTGGGACCAAGGCCTATCCGGACAACAGCGTCGCCAGGCCTTGAAGCCTGGGCGCACAACGATGGAGCGATCGCGTGAGCAAGCGCGAGAATTCGAAGTACAAGATCGACCGCCGCCTCAGGGTCAACCTGTGGGGCCGTCCCAAGAGCCCGATCAACAAGCGCGAATACGGTCCCGGCCAGCACGGCCAGGGTCGCCAGAAGCCGACCGACTACCGCCTGCAGCTCATGGCCAAGCAGCGGCTCAAGGGCTACTACGGCTCGGTCTCGGAGCGCCAGCTGCGCCGCTACTATCTCGAGGCGGTGCGCCGCAAGGGCGACACCGGCGAGAACCTGGTCGAGATCCTGGAGCGCCGGCTGGACGCCGTCATCTACCGCATGAAGTTCGCCATCACCGTGTTCGCCAGCCGCCAGCTGGTCAGCCACGGCCACGTCAAGGTGAACGGCAAGCGGGTCAACATCGCGTCCTACCTGGTGAAGGACAACGACGTGATCGAGCTCACGTCGAAGGCCAAGGAGATGGCGCGCGTGCTCGAGGCGACGCAGACCGCCGAGCGTGACGTGCCCGAGTACGTCAATGTCGACCACAAGGACATGAAGGGCACCTTCGTGCGCGGGCCCAAGCTCGCCGACGTGCCCTATCCCGTGCAGATGGAGCCGTCGCTGGTGGTCGAGTACTACAGCCGCTGATCCGAACCACGAGCTGTCGACACGACAAAGACCCGCCCTTGTGGCGAGTCTTCTGTTTCAGGGGGCTCGCGCGGCGCGGCGCGGGCCCTTGAACGTGAACTCGTAGTTGAAATAGAGCCGGTACTCGGTGGTCGATGCCATCGTGCCGTCCTGGAACTGGTTGAGATAGCCGGCGCGCGCCCTGAGCTGCAGCGGCTTCAGCCAGTCGGGCACCGGCTGCAGATCGGCGCGGAACGCTAGCTCGAGATCGTACTCGTTGTTGGTGGCAAGCGGCGCGCGCGTCACCGGATTGATCGCACGGTCCCCAAAGGTTGCCGAGCCGACGAAGAGCAGGCCGGGCAATCCGACGTCCTTGAAGTCGAAGGCAAGGCCTGCCTGGAAGGCGCGCTCACCCGCCCGGTCGAAATTCCTCATCAGCTGTGAGCTGTAGCCCAGCCAGATGCCGTACGGCGCCCTGTACGCTGCCGCGCTGCCGACCTGGGTGTAGGCCGTCCCAAGCGATAGCGGTCCCCAGATCAAGTTGGCCCGCGCGCCGGCGACGAAGGTGCTGAACGACGAGCCGGTGAGCAGATTGCCGCCATTGCTGCCCTGAACCATGAACTGGCCCATCAGCCGGACCTTGATGTCTTCGGTCACCGGGAAGGTCACCGCGCCGTCGCTGTAGCTCGAGGTCAGGATGTCCGGCACGTAGTAGAGCGACGTGCGACCGCCCGCCTTCTCGAGGCTGCCGTACTTCAGGCTGCCCAGCCACATGCCGGCATTGACGTTGGGGCCCCCGGCGCGCTCGGCCATGTTGATGAAGGTCGAGCTCTCCCTGAGCTTCATGGCGGCGACGTAGCCTGCGAAGTAGTTGACTGGCCCGACCAGGCCGCGCAGCGCATAGGCCTCGAAGGTGTAGGGGATCATGCGGGTGTCGTTGGGGTTCACCTCAAGCTCGTTGATGGACTGTCGGTAACCGGTGAAGACCTGTCCCAGCGCCCGCGCCGAGACAAAGGCCTGGCCAAGCGTGAAGAAGCCGTATCCGCCGGGCTTCAGCAGGCCCGTGCCGTCCGACGTCGGCGGCGGCGCCCAGAACGGCTGGGTCGTGTAGCCCACGGCGCCCAGCTGAAGGGTGTCGTAGAGCCACCCCGTCTCGAGGCCGACCCAGCCGCCTCCGGCCCACGCCGCCTCGTTCCGTACGTTCGGCGGATTGGTCCGGTCACGGTACATGCTGCGCAGGTGAACGACCGCCGACGCGTCGTCATAAAGGAAGCGCTGCAGTTCCTCGCCCAGGCCCTGCGCCCGCACGGGCTCGAGCGTGGCCCAAGCCAGCAGCATCCCGACCAATGCCCGCCCGACGAGCCTGATCCCTCGCCCCGGAGGCGCTTTTCTCCCCATCGCCGTCCCCCTGCGACGACGGCATTATTCCCGCGAGATGACAATGCGGATCAACCCGCTTGCGCATCCCTCTGTCGCCTAGTAAGGGCGGGCACCGGCGTGATGTGCGGCGCCGCCGGTTCTGTCCTTGGCGTGGCAATTGCACGACAAATCGTGTCTCAGGGGGCGATCACCTCGCAATTAGGTGTAGTTTGGCGGCCGGTTCTCCCTGTCCGGCAACGCAGGCAACGCATATAATCCCCGTCGGGGCTGGGGATCTGGAGAGTCTGGGATGCGGATGGTCCGTTTGGCGGTTCTCGCGGTGATCGCGGTCGCGGTCGGCGGGGCCGGCTATGTCTATCGCGATCAGGTAGCGCAAAGGCTGGGGTTTGGTGCCGCGGCGAGCGCCGCGGAGAAAGGGAGCGCCGCCAGTCCAGCCGCTACCGCCCAGCCGCAGGGCCGGCGCGGTCGCGCCAACCCGGGCGGGCCGGTGCCGGTGGTCGTCACGGCGGTGACGCCCAAGCCGATGCCGATCATCGTCGAGGCGGTCGGCACCGTCCAATCGATCTCCTCTGTAACGCTCAAGACGCGCATCGACAGCCAGATCGTCAAGGTCAACGTCCAGGAAGGCGCCTTGGTCAAGGAGGGCGATCTCCTGTTCGAGCTCGATGCCCGCACCCTCAAGGCGCAGCTGGCGCAGATCGAGGCGCAGATCCGCAAGGACCAGGCCCAGGTCGAGCAGGCCAAGCGCGACACGGTCCGCGCCGGCGACCTGCTCACCAAGGGCGCAGGCACCGTCGTCGCCCGCGACACCAACTTCACGACACAGAAGGCGGCGGAGGCCCAGCTCGAGGCCGATGAGGCCATGCGCCAGAACATCCTGACGCAGATCAGCTACACCGAGATCCGCGCGCCGGTCTCGGGCCGCATTGGCTCGATCCCCTACAAGGCCGGCACCATCCTGCGGGTCGGCGACAACACCGCGACCAGCGTGCTTGCCACGATCAACCAGGTCGACCCGATCTTCGTGCAGTTCGCCATCCCGCAGGTCTTCCTGCCGGATCTGCGCGCCGCCATGGCCAAGGGCGACGTCAAGGTCACGGCGATCGTCGACGACAATCGCAAGCAGTCCGGATCGATGGCCTTCATCGAGAACAACGTCGATCCCAACACCGGCACCGTCACCGGCAAGGCCAAGATCGACAACGCCAACGAAGGCCTATGGCCCGGCCAGTTCGTCAAGGCAGAGATCATGCTCGGCACGGAGCCCAACGCGCTCGCCGTGCCGGCCGCCGCCGTTCAGCTCGGGCCGCAAGGGCCTTACGTGTTCGTCATCAAGGACGGCAACACCGCCGAGGTCCGCCCGGTGACCATCTCGCGGACCCAGGGCGGCGAATCCGTGATCGCAAGCGGCCTCAAAGCCGGTGAGCAGGTGGTCGTCGACGGCCAGCTGCGGCTGGTCAACGGCGCCCCCGTGGCGGTGCGCCCGCCGCAGGGCGAGCCCCCCAAGGCCAGCGCCACGCCGCGCGGCTAGGGAAGGGCACAGCCGATGATTTCAGCGCTCTGCATTCGCCGTCCGGTGATGACCATCCTGGTGATGGTGTCGTTCATCATCGCGGGCGTGTTCGGCTACAAGAACCTGCCGGTCGCCGCCGTGCCGCGCGTCGACTTCCCGACCATCCAGGTCCAGGCGCAGCTGCCCGGCGCCAGCCCCGAGACGATGGCGTCGTCGGTCGCCTCGATCCTCGAGCGCCAGTTCTCCAACATCGCCGGCGTCACGGCGATGACGTCGACCTCGTCGCTGGGCAATACCTCGATCGTCCTGCAGTTCGACCTGAACCGGAACATCGACGGTGCCGCGCTCGACGTGCAGTCGCAGATCTCGGCCGCGATGCGCCGCCTGCCGGTCGAGCTGCCGACGCCACCGTCCTTTCGCAAGGTCAACCCGGCCGACTACCCGATCCTCTTCCTGGCGCTGAAATCCTCGCAGGCGCGCCTGTCGGACATCGATGCCTTCGCGACGCGCTCCATCCTGCCGCGCATCTCCACCTTGCCCGGCGTCGCGCAGGTGGTGATCTTCGGCACCCAGAAATTCGCCGTACGCGTACGAGCCAACCTCGATCAGCTGGCGGTGCGCGGGCTCACGCTGCAGGAGCTGCAGAACGCCATCGTCAGCGCCAACTCGACCAAGCCGCTCGGCGCGATCCCTGATTCCAAGCAGAACGCCATCCTCGACGCCACCGGCCCGATCAACAAGGCGGCCGACTACATGCCGGTGATCGTGAGCTGGCAGAACGGTGCGCCCGTGCGCATCTCCGACGTTGCCACCGCGATCGACAGCGTCGAGAACGACAAGGTGGCGAGCTGGCTCGACGGCACCCGCGCCATCATCCTCGCGGTCTTTCGTCAGCCCGACGCCAACACGGTCGAGGTCGTGGATCGCGTGAAGGCCATGCTGCCGGCCATCCAGATCGAGCTGCCGAGCGGTGTCGAGATCTCGGTGCTGAACGACCGGTCGATCTCGATCCGTGACGCCATCGAGGACGTCCAGTTCACGCTGATGTTGGCCGGCCTCCTCGTTGTCGTGGCGATCTACTTCTTCCTGCGCAGCTTCCGCGCCACGCTCATTCCGGCGATCGCGCTGCCGATCTCGGTGATCGGCACCTTTGGCGGCATGTATCTCTGCGGCCATTCAATCGACAACATCTCGCTGCTCGCGCTCACCTTGGCCGTGGGCTTCGTGGTCGACGACGCGATCGTCATGCTGGAGAACATCGTCCGCCACATCGAGGCCGGCGAGAAGCCGATGGAGGCCGCCTTCAAGGGCTCCAAGGAAGTCGGCTTCACCATCATCTCCATGACGCTGTCGCTGGTCGCCGTGTTCATCCCCGTGCTGTTCATGGGCGGCGTCGTCGGCCGCATGTTCAACGAGTTCGGCCTGGTCATCAGCATGGCCATCCTGATCTCGGGCGTGGTGTCGCTGACGCTGACGCCGATGCTGTGCTCGCGCATCCTGAAGCCGATCGACCACCACGAGAAGCACAACTTCCTGCTGCGCAGCTTCGAGTGGAGCTTCAACCGGCTGACCGACGGCTACCGCTGGGCGTTGGTCAAGACGGTGTCCATCCCGCGTACCGTGCTGTTGATCACGCTCGGCACCTTCGTGCTGACGGCGTACCTGTTCCAGGCCATTCCCAAAGGCTTTTTCCCGGTCGAGGATATCGGTCAGCTGACCGCCTCGACCGTGGGGCCGGACGATGCCTCCTTCGACGCCATGGTTGCTCGTCAGCAGGCCGTGGCGGAGATCCTGCGGCGCGACCCCGACGTGGTCTCGGTGATGTCCACGGTGGGCGGCGGCAATGCCGCCAACACCATCAACTCGGGCCGCATCTTCATCAGCCTGCGCGACAAGGCCGAGCGTAAGGACGATGCGCTGGCCGTGATGGCCCGGCTGCGCCGCGCGGTGGCGAGCGTTCCCGGCATCAATGTCTTCTTCCAGCCGATCCAGTCGATCAACATCGCCACGACACAGTCGCGGGCCCAGTACCAGTTCGGCATGCGCTCCAGCGACCTCGCCGCGCTGCGCGAGTTCGGGCCACGCATGGAAGAGCGCATGCGGCGCATCCCGATCATCACCGACGTCAATTCGGACCTGCAGGTTCGTGCCCGGCAGACTTCGGTGGAGATCGACCGTGACGTCGCCTCGCGGCTCAACCTGTCGGTGGACCAGATCCGGCTGCTGCTCTACTCGGCGTTCGGGACGCGCCAGGTCTCGACGATCTATGCGCCAGACGACACCTACCAGGTGATCCTCGAGGCCGATCCCAAGTACTACACCGACACGGCCGAGGCGCTGCGCCGCATCCAGATCCGCACGCCCTCGGGAGGGCTGGTGCCGCTCGACACGGTCGCCAAGCGGGTCGACAAGCCGACGTCGCTCACCGTCAACCACATCGCTCAGCTGCCCGCGGTGATGATCTCCTTCAACCTCGCGCCCGGCGTCGCTCTGGGCGAAGCGGTGAAGGCGATCCAGGACCTCGGCGCCGAAGTCGGCCTGCCGCCGCAGATCACCACCAGCTTCGAGGGCAGCGCCCAGGTGTTCCAGCAGGCCGTGGCCAACCAGGGCATGTTGCTGTTCGCCGCGGTGCTGGTGATTTACATCATCCTCGGCATCCTCTACGAGAACTTCATCCATCCGCTGACCATCCTGTCGGGCCTGCCATCGGCCGGCATCGGCGCGCTGCTGATCCTCGAACTGTTCGGCATGGATCTCAGCGTCATCGCCCTGATCGGCATCATCATGCTGATCGGCATCGTCAAGAAGAACGCCATCATGATGGTCGACTTCGCGGTCGAGCGGCGCAACCAGGGTGCCAGCGCCGAGCAGGCCATCGTCGAGGCCGCGCAGCTGCGCTTCCGGCCAATCATGATGACCACGACCTGCGCGCTGCTCGGCGCGCTGCCGATCGCCCTCGGCGCCGGCGCCGGCGCCGAGCTGCGCCAGCCGCTCGGCGTGACAGTGGTCGGCGGCCTGATGCTCTCGCAGGTGCTGACGCTGTTCATCACGCCCGTCGTGTACATCTGGTTCGACAAGCTGCTGGGCGTGAAGTTCGGCGACATCAGGTTCCGTCGGCGCAAAGCCAGCTCTCAGCCGGCGGAATAACCCGCCGGTGACCGACGAGATCGGCGCCTTCGTTTCGGGCCCTCGTGTGCGCATCGAGGGCCGCGCCGGCGGGCCATTGGCGGGCCTCACCTTCGCCGCCAAGGACCTGTTCGACGTGGCCGGCGTGCCCACGGGCGGCGGCAATCACGATTGGCCGACCGGCCGGCCGATCCCCACGCGACACGCCTGGGCGGTCCAGACCCTGCTCGACGCCGGCGCCACGCTGATCGGCAAGACCATCACCGACGAGGTGTCGCTCGGCATCCTGGGCGAGAACGCCTTCGACGGCACGCCGGTCAATGTCCGCGCCCCGGGCCGGGTGCCGGGCGGCTCCTCGTCCGGCTCGGCTGCCGCGGTGGCGGCGGGCCTCTGCGACACCGCGCTGGGCACCGATACCGGCGGCTCGGTCCGCGTGCCGGCCAGCTTCTCGGGCCTCTACGGCATCCGCCCGACCCACGGTCGTCTCGACCTCACCGGCATGCTGCCCCAGGCGCCGACCTCCGACACGACCGGCTGGTTCGCGCGCGATGCCGCGACCTTCGCCCGGGTGTCCTCGGTGCTGCTGGGGGAGCAGATCCCGACCGCGCTGCCGGCCAGGCTGGTCATCGCGGTCGACACCTTCGGTTTCGCCGATGCCGACGTCGCCGCGGCGCTGCAGCCCATGGTCAAGCGGCTGGCCGCCCTGATCGGCTCTTCTCGCGAGGACCTGATGGCGCCGCAGGGCCTCTCGGTCTGGGCGCGGGCACAGCGGACGCTGCAGCCGGTCGAGGCCTACAACACGTTCAAGGACTGGCTCGACGAGCGCAATCCGCGTTTCGCCTTCTCGGTGGCGCGCGCGCTGGTCATGGGTTCGATGGTCGCGGAGAGCGAGCGCGGCTGGGCCAACCTGATGCGCCAGGAAGCGCGCGGCCGCATGGCCCACCTGCTGCCGGCCGGCACGATCCTCTGTCTGCCGACGACGCCTTTTCCCGCACCGCTCAAGGGCCAGCGGCTGTCGTTCCTCGATCCGCTGCGCGATCGCATCACCTGCCTCTGCGCGCAGGGCGGTCTCGCCGGTCATCCGCAGGTCAGCCTCCCGGGCGCGACGGTTGACGGCCTGCCGGTTGGCCTGTCCATCATCGGCCCACGCGGCAGCGACGCAACGCTGGTGGCCGTGGCGCAGGCGATGGAGGCCAAGGCTTGACGGATGTGACGCCGAATATCCCGGAGGTCGTCGAGGAGGTCCGCGGATTGTTCGAGCGCTACGAGCAGGCGCTGATCGACAAGAACGTCGATGTGCTCGACGCCACCTTCTGGAACAGCCCGCACACGATCCGCCTCGCCAACTACGAGCACGGCTACGGCTTCGACAGGATCCACGCCCATCGTATGGCGCGGCCGCCGGGACCGGGCACCAAGGAAAAGCGCTATCGCCTCGACATCCTGACGCTCGGCCGCGACGTCGCCACCGTCAACCTGGTCTACAAGGTGCGCGACCGCGACATGGTCGGCCGGCAGAGCCAGACCTGGGTGCGCTTTCCCGATGCCGGTTGGAAGGTGATTGCGGCGCACGTTTCGATGATCGACAGGGAGCCGACGTTGTGAGGCGAACAGCTCGCATGCCTGTACGGGGATGCCAGCATATACTCACACGGCCTGCGTCTTGCTTGTCGCTGCTTGGGAGGGGCCAATCATGCGTCGTCTTGCTCTTGCATCCGTAGCGGCACTTGCCGCCGTATCTGCCTCGCCGCTCGCCTGGGCGCAAACGACCCTCAAGGTCGTCATGCATTCGGATCTCAAGGTGCTCGATCCGATCTGGAGCGGCGCCTACATCGTGCGCAACCACGGCTACATGCTCTACGACACGCTGTTTGCGATGGACGAGCAGTTCCAGATCAAGCCGCAGATGGTCGACACCTGGAGCACCAGCGACGACGGGCTCACCTGGACCTTCAAGCTGCGCGATGGTCTGGAATGGCACGACGGAACGCCCGTCACGGCCGAGGACTGCATCGCTTCCCTGAAGCGCTGGGCGGTGCGCGACTCGATGGGACTGAAGCTCTCTCAGTCGCTGCAGGATTACAAGGTTGTCGACCCCAAGACCTTCCAGATGGTGTTCAAGGAGAAGTTCGGGCCGGTGCTCGAATCGCTCGGCAAGCCCTCGGTCGTCGTGCCGTTCATGATGCCCAAGCGCGTCGCCGAGACCGACCCGTTCAAGCAGATCGAGGACTACACAGGCTCGGGCCCCTTCATCCTCAAGAAGGACGAATGGAAGCCCGGCGAGAAGACGGTCTATCTCAAGAACGCCAAATACAAGCCGCGGTCCGAGCCCGCCTCGGGCCTGGCGGGCGGCAAAGTCGTCAATCTCGACCGCGTCGAATGGGTGTGGATCCAGGACACGGAGACCCAGGTCAATGCCCTGCTCAAGGGCGAGATCGACATGATCGAGAGCGTCAACTACGACACGCTGCCGGTGCTGGAGAAGGACAAGAACGTTCGCGTCATCACCAACCCGGCCTCGAACCAGTACGTCTTCCGCATGAACTGGCTGATCCCGCCGTTCAACAACGTGAAGATCCGCCAGGCTGCCATGGTGGCGCTGAGCCAGGAGGAGTTCCTTCAGGCCAATATCGGCGACAAGCGCTACTACAAGGTGTGCAAGGCGTTGTTCACCTGCGGCACGCCGCTGGCGAGCGAGGTCGGGATGGAGAATGTCCTGAACGGCAACGCCCAGAAGGCGCGGGAGATGCTGAAGGAGGCGGGTTACGACGGAACGGTCGTCGTCATGCCGCAGCCCGCCGACCTCAATGTCATCAAGCAGCTTCCCATCGTCGCCAAGGCGCAGCTCGAACGGGCAGGCTTCAAGGTCGAGGTCCAGGCGACCGACTGGACGACCATGGTGAACCGACTGGTCACCAAGAAGGGCCCGCCGTCGGAAGGCGGTTGGAGCGCATTCGCCACGAGCTGGACGCAGGTCGACATCCTCGACCCGTTGATGACGCCCTATCTCGCCGCGACTTGCGACAAGGCGCGCGCAGGCTGGCCGTGCGACGAGAAGATGGAGGCGCTGCGCGACAAGTACGTGCGCGCCGCTACGCCCGCCGACAAGAAGGCGGCGGCCGAAGAGGTCCAGCGCTACTTCGTCGAGGTCGTGACCCACGTGCATCTCGGCGAATGGGTCGGCGTATCGGCCGTGCGATCCAATATCGGGACCCCGCCGGCGCTGCCGCCGGTCACAGCCTTTTGGGGCATGACGAAGAAGTAGCGACGATGTGAAAGGCCGCCTTCGTCCGCCGCCATCAGAGAATGGCACCGGCATCGCGGAGCTTTTCGCGCAGGGTCGCGGGATCGAGCGTCGGCGCCGGCTGATTGGACGCCGCGAGCAGGGCCGCCGCCGTGCCGACGGCCTGCGCCACGGCCATCGCGGTCGGCATGACGCGGATCGCGCCATGCGCCTCGTGGGTCGCCGACAGGCCGCGCCCCGCGACCAGCGCATTGTCCAGGCCCTGTGGCACGGCGATGCGATAGGGCAGGGCGTAGACGTGGTCCGGTCCCAGCTCCTCGAAGGTGATGTTGCCATCGCCGCTGTGATGCACGTCGATCGGATAGGCGCCGAGCGCCATGGTGTCGACGAACTCCGCGCCGTTGCGCAGATCGTCGGCGGTGAGGGTGGCGAGGCCGGCGATGCGGCGCGTCTCGCGGATGCCGAGCTGCGGCGCGAACGATACCAGCCGGGCCTTGTCGCAGCCCGGCACGTTTGCCGCGATGAAGCGCGCTGCCGCGAGCGCCTGGCGACGGCCCTCGCGCTCGCCGTCCGACAGCGCGAACGGATCGCTGGCGTCGATGGCAAGACGCGTGACGTTGAACCAGCCATCGTCGGTGCCCGGCACGCGGCTGCAATGCAGGGCGGCCCTGGCCAGCGCGCCCTCGGCGACGCCGCGCGCCGACAGGGCAGCCTTGGTCTCGCCGGCCATGCCGTCGAACGCGACGAAGTCGATCGGCCCGAGGCGAAACATCATGGTGGCAGGCTGCAGGCTCTCGCCCTCGTCGAGCCCGAGGAAGGGCGCCCCCGCACACGCCATCAGGTCGAGGTCGCCCGAACTGTCGATGAAGAAGCGCGCCCGCACGTCCAGAAGCCCGCCCTTCGTCAGGACCGTCGCCGAGCCGATGGTGCGGCCGCGCCGGCTCACCTCAGCGAGCTGGCTGTGCAGCAGCACGCGGACGCCCGCCTCGTGCGCCATCTCGTCGAGCACGACCTTCAGGATCTCGGTGTCGTATTCGACACGGTCCATGCGATGGCCCGTCGACATGATGAAATGGCCATGTCCTCCGCTGCCGCCCATCGCCTGCAGGCGCTCGACGATCTCCTCGGCAAGTCCCGCGATGACGCGGCGGCCGGCGCGCGTTTCCCAGCCGACGAACTGGCCGACGGCTCCCGCGGTGGCGGCGCCGCCCAGGAAGCCGTGGCGCTCGAACAGAACCGCGCGCGCACCCTGACGGGCCGCGGCGATGGCGGCGACGGTACCCGCCATGCCGCCGCCGCTGGCCAGAACGTCGCAATCGATGGGATTCATTTTGGAAACCGACCATACTCCGCGCCAAGCAAGAACGGGAGGGTTCGGGTGTTCTCCAATCGCATGACTCGCCGGGCGGCGCTCGGCGGTCTGGCCGCGGCGTCGCTGGCGCCTGCTGCGCGATCGCAGGATCTCATCAAGGCGTCGATTGCGTTGCTGAAGCTCTCGTCGTCGGGTCCGATCTTCATCGCCCAGGAGAAGGGCTGGTTCAAGGAAGCCGGCATCGACCTCACCACGAAGGATTTCCAGGCCGCCGCTCAGGTGCCGCTGGCCGTAGTGTCGGGCGATGCCGATCTCGGTGTCACCGCTTTCACCGCGGGCTTCTTCAATCTGGCGGCCAAGGGTAGCCTGAAGGTGGTCGCGGCGCAGAGCGCCGAGCGGCCGGGCTACCAGCTCAATGTCATCGCCGTCACCAACGCCGCCTGGGACCAGGGCGTTCAGAACGTGAAAGACCTCGCTGGCCGGCGCGTCGCCGTCACGACGGTGGGCTCGTCTGTCCACTATTCGCTCGAAGTCGTGGCGCGCAAGCACGGCGTCGACATGAAGACCGTGACCATCGTGCCGCTGCAGACCATCCCCAACATGGTGGCAGCCTTCAAGGGCGGCCAGGTCGATGCCGCGGTGTTCCCGATCACGACGTTCCGGCAGGTCGAGGCCGACGGCAGCGGCAAGCCGATCGCCTATGTCGGCGACGAGGTGCCATGGCAGCTTGGCGCCGTCTTCACCTCGCCCAGGACCATCGCCGAGCGGCGGCCCCTGGTCGAAAAGTTCCTGGTCGGCTATCGCCGCGGTGCGGCGGCTTATCACGAGGCGTTCGGCAAGCGCGAAGACGGCAAGCTCGTTCCCGGCCCGAACTACGAGGAGATGATCGGCATCCTGTCCAATGTGCTGAAGCAGCCGCCGGCGCTGGTCGCCGCCGGCCTGCCCTATATCGATCCTGAAGGGCGGCTCGATGTCGGCGACATTTATAAGCAAGTCGCCTTCTGGCAATCGACCGGGCAGGTGTCACGCGACGCCGATCCCAAGTCGTTCATCGACCTTAGCTTCGTGCAAGGGCACTTCAACGTGCCGACGTAGGGGAGCGTCATACCTCTTCCGGACCGCGCGCATCCTGCGCGCTCATGATCATGAGGCGCGCAGGATGCGCGCGGTCCGGAAGAGCATGAACTACTCAGCCGCCTTCAGCTCTGCCGCACGCACGGCGCGGCGCATGGCGTCCTCGGCTTCCCAGCGCATGCCGATTTCGGCCAGCCGGCCCAGCACGTCGTCGAGCTCATGCCCGCGCTCGGTCAGCGAGTAGGTGACCTTTGGAGGGATGGTCGCCTCGTAGTCGCGCTTCACCAGGGACGCGCCTTCCAGCGTGCGCAGGCGCTCCGTCAGCATCTTGGCGGAGATCCCGGCGACGCGTCGCTTCAGCTCGCCGAAGCGCTGCGGGCCGTGGGTCTTGAGGTTGTAGAGGATGTATGTCGTCCAGGGCCCCATCAGCATGCGCAGGATGAAGTCCATCGGGCAGGAGGCGCTCTCCTTGCCGTGGGTCGTCTGTTTGGCGTCCATGGGATTATCCGTGAGTTACGAATTGGTACCTACTAGCGGATATATAGGGCGCTCCCTAAGTCTTTCCAGTCACAAACCATAACCTGATCCACTGGAGAAACTTTCCAACGTTTTCTTCAGTGAAATCAATGAATTGGAAAGAGCCATGAGCACTATCGCCATCGTCTATCATTCCGGCTTCGGCCACACCCAGGCGCTCGCGGAGGCCGTCGCCAAGGGCGCGCAGACCGTCCCGGACGCCAAAGTGAGCCTGATACCGGTGGCCGAGGCCGAGGCGCGCCAGGCCGAGCTCGACGCCGCCGATGCTATCATCTTCGGCAGCCCGACCTACATGGGCGGCGTGTCGGCCGAGTTCGCCAAGTTCAAGGACTGGACGTCCAAGCGCTGGATGGAAGGCGCGTGGCGAGACAAGCTCGCCGCCGGATTCACCACCTCGGCATCGTGGAACGGCGACAAGCACAACACGCTCTACCAGCTGCTCACGCTCGCCCTGCAGCACGGCATGGTGTGGGTCGGGCTCGGCCTGCCGCCGGGCTACAACCACTCCAAGGGCTCGGCCGAGGATCTCAATCGCCTCGGTGCGTCGGTCGGCGCGATGGCGCAGGCCAACGCCGACCAGGGCGTCGAGGGCATTGCCGCCTCCGACTTCCGCACCATGGAGGCGCTGGGCAAGCGCGTTGCGGAATCCGCCCGGCGCTGGCGCGAGACGCCGCTGGCGCAAGCCGCCTGAGGGGCCGCCTAAAGGCAGGCGCGGACATCCGGCAGACGCTATAACCTGCCGGATGTCTCCCCCTCTGCATCGCGTCCACAGCGACGACAAGCTTCCTGCGGCGGCCGATGTCGTCGTGATCGGCGCCGGCATGGCCGGCAGCGCCGCCGCCTACGGCCTCGCCAAGAAGGGCGTCTCGGTGGCGCTGATCGACAAGGGCGTGGTCGGCGGCGAGCAGACCAGCCGCAACTGGGGTTGGTGTCGCCAGCAGCATCGCGACCTGCGCGAGCTCCCGCTGGCGCAGAAGAGCCTCGCCATCTGGGGCGAGCTTGCCGCCGAGCTCGGCGTCGATCCGGGCTTCCGCCGCACCGGTCTCCTGTACGTCACGACCAAGCCCGCCGACCTCGCGCTCTGGGAGGAATGGACGCTGAAGGCGCGCGAGTACCAGATGCACAGCCATGTTCTGAGCGCCGCCGAGGCCAAGGCCATGACGCCAGGCAGCACCGTCGACTGGATCGGCGGCGTCCATTCGCCGAGCGACGGCAAGGCCGAGCCGGCGCTGGCCGGCCCGATGATCGCCGAAGGGGCGCGCAAGCGCGGCGCCACGATCCATCAGAATTGCGCGGCGCGCGGTCTCGACATCGAAGCCGGCAAGGTGACGGGTGTCGTCACCGAGAAGGGCCGCATCAAGGCCAACGCTGTGCTCGTGGCGGGCGGCGCCTGGACCTCGATGTTCTGCCGCCATCATGGGCTGCGGCTGCCGCAGGCCGGCGTGAAGTCGACGTCGTTCTTCACCCGTGAGGCGCCGCAGGTGGTCGAGGGCGGCCTCTCGATGCCCGACGTCACCATCCGCCGCCGTCTCGATGGCGGCTACACGGTGGGCATGAGCGGCCGCGGCCTGCTTGAGCTGTCGCCGCAGGGCCTGCTCTACGCCCGCCAGTTCTGGCCGACCTTCAAGAAGCGTCGAAACCTGCTCAGCATCTCGATCGGCCGCTCGTTCTTCGACGGGCCCGAATCGCTGCAACGCTGGAAGCTCGACGGCATCTCGCCGTTCGAGCGCGTGCGCACGCTCGACCCGGCGCCCGACGACAAGTTGATCCAGGTGAGCCTGAAGCGGCTGGCGACGAACTACCCGGCGCTGGCCAATCTGCAGGTCGCTGCGAGCTGGGGCGGGCTCATAGACTCGACCCCCGACGGCATCCCGGTGATCTCGCCTGTCGATCCGCTGCCCGGCCTCTTCATGTCGACCGGCTTCACCGGCCACGGCTTCGGCATCGGCCCGGCGGCGGGCCAGCTCGCCGCCGACCTGATCGCCGGCGACCCGCCCATCGTCGATCCTCACCCGTTCCGCTACAGCCGCATGATCGACGGAACCGATCTGGGCGAACCGGGGATGTTCTGATTACTTCTTGGTGATGTTCCACATCACCGGCACAGGGCCCGGGAGCCAGCCGGAGATGCGGTCCTTGCGGTAGGCGCCGAAGGCCTTGTACTGGCCGAGGACGATGTACATGGCCTGGTCCATCACCCGGTCCTGCACCGCCAGCGCGATCTCCTTCTGCTTCACCGGGTCGGTCTCGCGGGCGTAGGCCGAGCGCATCTTCTCCATCTCGGGATCGCACGGCCAGCCGAACCATGCCTTGTCGCAGGCGCCGCTGACGAAGGAGTTGCTGGCCGGCATGTCGGCGTCGACCGTAACGGTGGTGGTGAAGAAGATGTTCCAGCCGCCCTGGGCGGGCGGCTCCTTCTTGGCGCGGCGCGACACCACGGTCTGCCAGTCCATAGCCTGCAGGTCGACCTTGAAGCCGATCTTCTCCAGCGCCTGCTTGGCCACCGGCGGCAGCTGGTTGGACGATTGCAGGTCGGTCGCCTGCATCATCACGATTGGCGTGCCGTCATAACCGCTTTCCTTCAGGAGCTGGCGGGCCTTCTCGAGGTCGGGCTTGATCAGCAGGTTGCCGTAGCTTTTCTCGTAGGGCGAGCCGCAGACCAGCGGGGAGTTGCAGACGCGGTAGATCTCGGGGTCGCCGACCTGTGCCTTCAGGAAGTCCTCCTGGGCGATGGCGTACATCGCCGCCTGGCGCGCCTTGATGTTGTTGAACGGCGGATGGAGGTGGTTGAAGCGCATGACGATCTGGCTGCCGAGCGCGTTCCAGCCATACAGCTCGATGTTCTTGTCGGCCTTCAGCACCGGGAAGAGATCGGGCACCGGAATCTCGATCAGGTCGATCTCGCCCTGGGTCAGCGCGTTGACGGCCGTCAGCGGGTCGGGGATGGCGATCCATTCCAGGCGGTCGACCTTCACCACCTTGCCGCCGGCCAGCATCGAGGGCGGCTCGGAGCGCGGCTTGTACTTGGGGTTCTTGACGTAGACGATCTTCTCGCCGGGCTTCCACTCGTCCTTCTTGAAGATGTACGGGCCCGAGCCGGTGTAGTCGTCGATCTGCTTGTAGGGATCGGTCTCGGCGACCCGCTTGGGCATCATGAACGGCACGTTGGACGAGGGCTTGCCCAGCGCTTCGAGCACGAGGCCGAAGGGTTCTTTCAGCGTCAGGGTGAAGGTCTTGGCGTCGACCGCCTTCAGCTCGCCGATCGAGGCCATCAGCTGCTGGCCAAGCGTATCGCGCGCTCCCCAACGCTTGATCGAGGCAACACAGTCCTCGGCCGTCACCGGCTGGCCGTCATGCCATTCCAGTCCATCGCGCAGGGTGAACTTCCAGCTGAGCTTGTCGGCGGAGACCTCGTACGTGTCGACCATCTGCGGCTGAATGCGCAGCTCGGCGTCCTTGGCGAACAGCACGTCGTAGATCATGTAGCCGTGGTTGCGGGTGATGAAGGCGGTGGTCCAGATGGGATCGAGCACCTTGAGGTCGGAGTGGGCGACCATCTTCAGCGTCTGGGCACCGGCCGGTAACGCCGTCACCAGCGCAATACAGATCAACCCAAGACTGGCAGCAAGGCGCGCGAAAATCCGCGAGACGTGCATTATGATGACCTTCCCTCGTACCAAAACCCAATTGCACACAAGCTGCCATGGCGCGGCTGAGGAATAAAGCGATGTCCATGCCTACAGTGTTCGTGTCGCACGGCTCTCCCATGTTGATCCTGGAGGACCGGCCGGCGCGCGCGTTTCTGGCATCGCTTGGCCAGCTGCTGCCCAGGCCCAAGGCAATCATCGCGGTGTCGGCGCACTGGGACACCGACGTGCCGGCCGTGTCGACGGCGCACAAGCCCAAGACCATCCACGACTTCTACGGCTTCCCCGAAGCGCTCTACCAGCTGCGCTATGACCCGCCGGGCGATCCGAAGCTTGCCGAGCGCGTCGCCAAGCTCAGCGGCGCCGCGCATGACCCGCATCGCGGGCTGGACCATGGCGCGTGGGTGCCGGCCAAGCTCGCCTGGCCCGAGGCCGACATCCCGATCTTCCAGCTCTCGGTGCAGCCAGGCGAGAGCCCGGCGCATCACATCGCCTTGGGCCGCAAGCTCAGCGGCCTGCGCGAGGAGGGCATCCTGGTGATGGGCTCGGGCAGCGCCACCCACAATCTGCGGGCGCTGGTGCGCGATGCGGGCGACGACTGCGAGCCTGAGCCGTGGGCCAAGGCATTCGACGATTGGCTGGCGGAGACGGTGGAGAGGGGCGACGAGGTGGCTTTGGCCGAATACCGGACCCAGGCGCCCTATGCCCGCGAGGCCCATCCGACCGACGAGCACTTCCTGCCGATCCACGTCGCCTATGGCGCGGCAGGCGAGGGCGCCCACGGGCACGCCCTCCATCGATCATTCACATTGGGGAACTTGTCGATGGCGTCGTACGCGTTTGCGTAAGCAGACGCGTACGACGGGCGGGCGGCAGGCGTTGTAATCAACGCCGAGAGCCCGCTGTGTGGAGGCTTACAGGTGGTGTCGTCTTGCTATTTCTGAAGCGTGCGGACCCTGCGGTTCGGCCTGCGGCCGACCGGCGCGCCTACCGCTACGGGTCCGCCAAGCGCGTATGAACGCGCTTTAAGCCGCGTTGGCCAGCGCTACGCCCTTTTCCTTCATGAACTGCTCGAGTTCGCCGGTCTCGAACATCTCGCGGATGATGTCGCAGCCGCCGACGAACTCGCCCTTCACATAGAGCTGGGGGATGGTCGGCCACTGGCTGAATTCCTTGATGCCCTGGCGCAGTTCCGGGTCGACCAGGATGTTGACGCCGTGGAACTTCACGCCGAGCTCGCTCAAGCACTCGACGACGGCGGCCGAGAAGCCGCACTGCGGGAACACCGGCGTGCCCTTCATGAACAGCAGCACGTCGTTCTTGGCAATCTCGTCGCGGATACGCTCGAAAACCTGGGGCTCGCTCATATCGATCTCCTGAAGCACCTGAGGAGGCGCGGGGTTGGCGTCAATATAAGGCCCTCAAGGCCTTTGCGCCATGGTCGTCAATTTCAGCGCATGCAGCACGCCGCCCATGCGGCCACCCAGCGCGCCATAGACCATCTGGTGCTGCTGGATCTTGGATTTGCCGGCGAAAGCCGGGGAAATGACGGTTGCGGCATAGTGGTCGCCATCGCCGGCGAGGTCGTGGATCTCGACCTCGGCTCCCGGGATGCCCTCCTTGATCAGGCGGACGATGTCTTCGGCAGGCATCGGCATGGCTTGGTTTTCCTGCGTTATTCCGTGGCCGACATATAGCCCGGCAACCAGGCTTCGTGGGCCGCCTTGATGTCGCTGAGCGGCAGCGACAGCAGGCCCTTGACCACCAGGGACGCCCCGCCTGAGTAGCCCAAGAGCACAGCCGGAACCCCCGCAGCCTTGGCCGCCTCGACGATATCGTCGGCCGAGCCCGAGGCGATGACATAGCGGGCTTGATCCTCGCCATAGAAAAACGCGTGCGAGGGAACGGCGTTTCCAGCTGGCTGGGCGATCTCGACGCCGGTGCCGCCGGCGATGCACATCTCTGCCAGGGCCACCAGGAGCCCGCCGTCCGATACGTCGTGGCAGGCATCGACCCGGCCCAGGGCGATCTGGTCGCGCACGAAGTCGCCGTTGCGCCGCTCGACGACAAGGTCGACCGGCGGCGGCGCGCCTTCCTCGCGGCCGCAGGCCTCGCGCAGATAGAGCGATTGGCCGAGCCAGCCCTTGGTCTCGCCGATCAGCACGATGCCTAGCCCGCCCTCGGTGAGCCGCGACCCCACGGCCTTGGCGATGTCGGCGATGACGCCGACGGCGCCGATCGTCGGCGTCGGCAGGATCGGCCGGCCCTCGGTCTCGTTGTAGAGCGAGACGTTGCCCGACACGACCGGGAAGTCGAGTGTCGTGCAGGCCTCGGCCATGCCCATGATGGCGCCGGCGAACTGGCCCATGATCTCGGGCTTCTGCGGGTTGCCGAAGTTCATGTTGTCGGTGACGGCAAGCGGCAGGGCGCCGACCGCGGTGATGTTGCGCCAGGCCTCGGCCACCGCCTGGCGGCCGCCGGTCTCGGGATGGGCCTGCACGTAGCGCGGCGTGCAGTCCGAGGTCATGGCGAGGCCCTTGTGGCCGGCCCCTTTGGCGCTGGAGGGCACGCGCACCAGCGCGGCGTCGCCGTCCTGCGGACGGATCGCCGTGTT
>Ga0209909_100344_pt1 | contig 38815 bp, 39 predicted proteins | sample FECB22metaG_FD_188302 | JGI IMG/M metagenome (GOLD analysis project Ga0209909, IMG submission 188302) | Cyanobacterial communities from the Joint Genome Institute, California, USA - FECB-22 (SPAdes) (version 3) | ecosystem: Environmental > Aquatic > Thermal springs > Hot (42-90C) > Microbial mats... | reverse complement strand
TGTGGAACCGCGATTTCTTCAACGCCCTCGAGCGGCGCGACAGCAAGGACATCCTGCAGCAGGCGTACCTGCTGCCCGCTCTGGTGGCGAGCAGCGTCGTCCTGGCCGCCACGGCGGTATGGGGACGCATGTCCTTCCAGTGGCGCTGGCGCGAATGGCTGACGGCTAGCCTTCTTGATCTCTGGCTCTCAAACGACAACTTCCGGCGTCTCGATGCCGGACCTGGTGAGCCGCAATTCGCGGAGTACCGTATTGCCGAGGACGCTCGTGTCGCCACCGACGCGCCCATCGACCTCCTCGTCGGCTTGCTTGCATCAATCCTCACGGCGGCAACCTTTGTTGCCGTCCTGTGGACCATCGGCGGCTCGCTTGCCTTCAATGCGTTTGGCGTGAAAGTGGAGCTGCCTGGTTACCTGGTCTTTGCCAGCATCGGCTACGCCACCATCACGACGAGCGCGATGATGGTGGTTGGCCGCAAGATGGCGCACGTCATAGAACGCCGGAACCAGGCCGAGTCGGAGCTGAAGTTCGCGGTGGCGCGCCTGCGCTCGAGCCCTCGCCCTCAGACCGCAGACACGACCCAGAGTGCCCCGATCGGTTTCGCGGTATCGGAGGTCATGCGCCACTGGCGGCGCCTGCGCGATCAGCTTGTGCGCACCACACTGGTCTCTCATGCCAATACCCTCCTTGCTCCGCTGGTTGGGCTGATCCTGTGTGTGCCGCAGTACATCCACCACACCATGTCGCTCGGCGAAGTGACTCAAGCGGCGGCAGCGTTCGCAGCCGTCCAAGGCGCCTTCAACTGGCTGGTCGACAATTATCCGCGTCTTGCCGAATGGGCCTCTTCCGCCAGCCGTGTCGGGGTCCTCCTGTTCGGACTCGATGTGCTGCCGCCGATTGCACCGCGAGCCGATGTCAGCTGCGAGGCCTTGAAAAAACGCTGGCCGGCTTGAAAGTAGATTGGGCGCGGTGCCCGCTGCATAATTTCGCGCGGTCTGTTCGAAGGCAATGGATGGAGGGGAACATGGGAAGGCTGGACGGCAGGGTCGCGGCGGTGACTGGCGGAGCGTCGGGCATCGGCGAGGCGACGGTCCGACGTTTTGTCGCCGAGGGCGCAAGCGTGGCCTTCTGTGATCGCGACGGCGAGCGCGGCCAGCGCGTCGCGGCTGAGCTTTTAGCGGCCGGCGCCAAGATCGTCTTCACCCAGGCGGACGTCGGGACCGAGGCCGCCTGCCTCGCCTTCGTCAACGGCGCCGCGGAGAAGTTCGGGCGGCTCGACATCCTGGTCAACAACGCCGGCATCCGCAAATACGAGAAGATCGACGAGGCGAGCGCCGCGAGCTGGAGCGAGATCCTCAACGTCAACCTGATGAGCTACGCTTTCTGCGCCAAGGCGGCGGTTCCGCTGATGCGACGCGCCAGGGGCGGCGATAGGGGCGGCGCCATCGTCAACGTCGCCTCGGTTCGTTCCGTCGTCGCCGGCGGCGGCAACCTGCAGTACGACACCACCAAGGCCGCCATCGCGGGCCTGACACGGGGCCTCGCCGCCGACCACTCGCCCGAGGGTATTCGGGTGAACGCCGTCGGGCCGGGCCCGATTTTCACGCCCTTCCATCAGCGCCGCCTCGAAGCATCCGGCGAGTCGGTCGAGGAATACAACGCCAAAGCCGCGCAGGGCACCATGCTGAAGCGACCGGGCAAGGCCGAGGAAGTCGCCGCCGCGATCCTGTTCCTGGCCTCCGACGATGCCTCCTACGTCACCGGGACCCTGCTGTTCGTGGATGGCGGGATGACGGCGATGTGAGGATGATCGCGAGCGCCGCGCCTCTCAGTCGATTACCGTCTCCGTACCCACGATGCTCCCCCGCGATGCCCCAAGACCGCGCACTTACGCCAACCCGTCGACGAGAGCACGTGGCGCGCCCACCGACGGGAGCGTCGTCGTCGGCAGCTGGGGCTGGCAAGGCCTCGGCCTTGCGGTCAGCCTTCTCCTGCTCATCACACTCGGAACTCAAATGTTGGCCGAAAGAATCGGTATTACCGCGTGACGACGTCGATGGATGGCTGATGGCCGTCGGCGTCACCGACAGTTCGTCCGCCGCCCTCTTGCGTCATCGATGATGCGCGGTCTCCTTCAGCCCTGCCGGTCGTAGCGTTCCTCGCTGCGCAGCTGCGCCTGAGTGATCTGGCTGTTCGGCGGTACGCTGTGTGTCAACCAGACACTGCCGCCAATGGTGGAACCGCGGCCTATGGTGATGCGGCCCAGGATGGTCGCGCCAGCATAGATGACGACGTCATCCTCGACGATGGGATGACGCAGCCTTCCCTTGATCAACGCACCCTTGTCATCGGCCGGGAAGCTGCGCGCGCCCAGCGTCACGGCCTGATAGAGGCGTACTCGCTCACCGATCACCGCAGTCTCGCCGATGACGACGCCGGTGCCGTGGTCGATGAAGAAGCTGGCACCGATCTCGGCCCCAGGATGAATGTCGATGCCGGTCAGGGAATGAGCAATCTCGCAGATCTGCCGCGCCAGGAACCTGGCGCCGAGACGATGGAGGGCGTGCGCCAAGCGATAATGGATTACGGCCATCATGCCGGGATAGACCAGCAGAATCTCGGAATATCCGGTCGACGCGGGATCGCCGGCATGGGCGGCGCGCAGGTCACTCACCAGCAGCCCGCGAATGCCCGGCAGGCCGCCGGCGAACTCGCGCGTGATCGCCACCGCCTGGCGTTGCAGCTCGGCATCGGAAATTGTGTCCTCGGCGGTGAACGGCAAGGTCCGCCGGAGCTGGTCGGTCAGCGAGGCTAATGCGATCTTGAGGACCTTGCCGACATAGTCGTCGATCATCTCGGGTGTCAGCTCGGCGTGGCCGTTCAAATCCGGACGACCATGGTGCGCCGGAAACAGCGCCCGCGTGAGCTGGGTCAGCGTCTCGACGATGTCCTCGCGCGACGGCGGCGGCCGCACGGGTCCGCGATAGCGAACGTTGTGCAACACATCGCGGGACTGCCGCAGACCGGCCACGATCGAGTTGATCTCAGTGTCCTGCAGTTGAGCGTTGAGAGGTCCGATATTCATCTGTTCCTTCAATCGACGCGTTCGTCGCGGTCGAAGGAGCAACATGGAGGACGGGCTCGGCAAACGGTAGCCAATCGAGCCGAACGATTTGGTTCATTGCGCTGCCGGACATGGAAGAAATTTCTCCCGCCGGTAATGACCGCACATCATGAGAAGAAGGCAATGGCCTTGATCTCGATGCTTTCCTGTATCAGCCGATCGGCCGGCGCACTGGGATCCTCAAACGAGGAATGCGGCACGAACCGGGAGACATCGTGCTCGACGAGTCATAGCCCTTGAAGAGCACTACTTCGTTTGGCCGCATTCCGGAAACGCAGAACCACTGGTGAGCCGGGTTGTATTTCACGTCATAGGTCTCGCCGATGCGATCACGGTATATGAGGTCCGTGGCGACCAGGTCGGTTGGGAAGATCATGCGGGTTCTTGGTGGCGAAAGTCACGGTGCTTAGGGAATGGAGAGTGACGATGTAGATTGCCCGACACCGACTCCTATCCCTCCTACACTGAGTCTAGGAACTCCAGGTTTCGCCGCGCAATGAAATCGGCCGTCGAAGGTTGTCAGCAGCGCAATAGAAAGCTTTCCCGCTGCCAGCAGCGCGCAAGTCTTTTTCTGCGCGCCTGTATGAGAGCTCATGCGGGCCCCCTTCGCCGGGGCGCCAGCGACGATCTAAGCGGCGGTCACACCTCATCCGAGCTTTTTGGGACAGAGTGGCGTACGTTCAGTTCGGCCTACGTCATCGTGGACACCTATGATGTGGCGAAAACGAAGGCAATGGCGTTTCAGGAACGCAGGATATGAACCGAGCACTCGTTGAGGTCAGACGATATTCCGGACCGTTCGAACGCCACCGGCATGCGTACCACCAGATCATTCTGCCTTGTTCGGGGTGTATGGATGTCGAGACGGAGGGGCACGTAGGCCGCGTAACTGGCGGAGTCGGTGCCTTCATGGCAGCCGGATCCAACCATTCCTGTTCCGCAAGGCCAACGGATGCCTTTGTCGTTCTCAACGCTCCCGTGCACCGCGCTCGTCCTCACCTCGGCAACGCGGCGATACCGGTCTTTTTCTCCATCGGCCGCGATCTTCAAGGCTTGCTCGACTATATGATCGGGCTCAGCACGCGAGAGCAACTGCCGGCATCGCTCCTCGCAGCGTGGTCGAGCCTGGTTCTCGATCGGTTGGCCGGTTACACCCCGCCATCCGACATTGTCGAAATCGGCTTACGCCGGGCCACTGCTTTTATGAAGAGCAGATTGGCCGACCCGATCCGGGTTGCCGATATCGCGAAAGCTGCTGGCATGAGCCTGACACGACTTCATGCCGCGTTTCAGTATCGCCGCTCAACCACTCCACATGCACACCTGATATCACTCCGTCTGGATGCCGCCGAACGCCTGCTCGCCGATCCGCGATTGTCTATTGCGGAGGTTGCAGTGCAGACCGGCCATGCCGATCAAAGCGCCCTGACGCGAGCAATGCGCCGAGCGCGCGGGGCCACCCCGGCGGATGTTCGCCAGCGCCTTCTCGGCAATGCGAAAGGAGATGCCTAGGCTTCGGGAGCATTCGTCAAGACCGCGCCGCCAACGGGTCGCCACAACAGACATCCGTCATTTCGAGCTACGCACACGGCGGCTGGGCGAGCAAAGCCAATCCAGGTTGCTTGCGTCCGACCTCAGCAAGTCGTGGGCTCGATGGGCGCTTCGGTGATGAGCATCCCTTAATGAACGTCGTGCTTTCACTGCTCTTTTTGCTCATGTGGAGCAGCGGGGCCATTTTCGTCAAGCTTGGGCTCATGAGTTCGTCCGTTTGGACGTTCCTCGCTATCCGCTCAGCAGGCGCGATGCTCGTTCTGGCGGCGATCCTGGTGGTCGTATTCCGCTCCGACTTTTGGACCGCCTTATCACTGCCTCTCCGAACAATTCTCGGGGCAGTCTTTGTAGGGCTTCTGCTGCAGGCCGGCTACCAAGGCTCCTATTTTCTTGCAATTGCACACGACCTATCGCCTGGCGCCCTCACGATAATCCTAGGCGCCCAACCCTTGCTGATGCCATGGCTGGCCGGGGAACGGACGCACTGGGTTGGCAAGGCCCTTTTGCTGGCGGGGTTCCTTGGGTTGGCACTAGCGGTTATGGGCGCCCGAGAACTCGGGGCCGGCGGGATCAGCGGGATACTTTTCGGAATGGGCGCGCTTGCCTGCATTACCGTGGGAACGACATTGCAGAAGCGCATCGGTGTTCCGGTCGCGCAATCGATCCTCTGGCAATACATCGGCTCGGTCGTGGTGTTTACCGCCACCGTCATTGCAACCGGTTGGCATGCCACGCTAAATCTCAGTTTCCTCGCATCGGCTGCATGGATGATATTGGTCGTCTCGGTGGGCGCAAACGTGCTGCTTCTATACATGCTGTCTCGACACCAAACGTCGAAGATCGGAGTTCTCTTCTACTTCGTGCCAGTTGCCACAATGATCGGAGAGCGTTTTATTTACGGTACGCGCCACAGCTTACAAACCGTCATAGGCGCGGTGATTGTCGTGTTGTCCTCGCTGGCCTTCGCCAACCTGGATTTCCTGCTACGCCATCTTGGTTTTCCCTCTCGAAATTCGAGAGAGCTCCTTTCGCCCCTGAGACAAGCCGAAGGCCCAGCGCGATCCCGTAAGAGTTAGAGTCGGATCGGATCAATGCCACCGCGGGCGGTGGATCAGCGGCAACGGACGCCGCTGGTGATTGAGGGCCGGCGGAGTGCAGCCGTTCGCCGAACCAGTGCCGCAGAGTTCAATCTTCTGCTCGGCCACGGTTTGGAAACGAGATCGTACTTTTCTGCGGTACGGCGATTGTGCTTGTGGAGCGCGCTTTCTATCAGTGGAGGACTTGCGTTCTGGGAGGGCGCAGCTCGCGCGTTCTCTGCAATTTTCGGGTGGTCCCTTCCAATGTCGTCGACAATCCCTTTTCCGATCCGCACGCCACAACGGCGACCGCTGCGGGTCTCGCTGAGCCGCCTGCCGCCGCTCAATTCGTTGCGCGCCTTCGTCGTCGCCGCACGACATATGAGCTTCTCCAAAGCATCGAGCGAACTGCACGTCACGCCAGCGGCGATCAGCCAACAGATCCGGCAGCTCGAGGAGCAACTCGACTGCGAGCTGTTCCGGCGATCGAGCCGCGCGCTCGCCCTCACCGAGGAAGGGCAGGCCTGCCTGCCGGGGCTGACCGAGGCATTCGAGAAGATCGTCGAGGCACTGGAGCGCATCGACGCCACCCAGGAGACGGGGCCGCTCACCGTCTCGGTCGCGCCGTCGTTCGCCGCCAAGTGGCTGGTGCCGCGGCTGGAGAATTTCCGTGAGGTCCATCCCGAGATCGACGTGCAGATCGGCGCCGTGATGCATATCGTCGATTTCACCAGCGAGGACGTCGACTGCGCCATCCGCTACGGCGCCGGCGGCTACGACGACCTGTTCGCCGAGCGCATCCTCCAGGAGACGGTGTTTCCGGTGTGCAGCCCGCTGCTGTTGCAGAACGGCGCGCCGCCGCGCCATCCCGCTGACCTTGGCCGGTTCACCCTGTTGCATGACGCCAGCCCCGACCAGGACCCGAGCTGCCCCGACTGGGGCATGTGGCTGAGGGCAGCCGGCGCGCACGCCGTCGAAGTCAGCCGAGGCCTGCGCTTCAACCAGTCGAGTCTCGTGCTGGAGGCGGCGATCGCGGGTCAAGGCGTCGCGCTCGCCAAGGGCCAGCTCGCCGCCGAGGACCTGAGGACGGGCCGGCTGGTCCGGCCGTTCAACGTCGAACAGAAGCTCGACTTCGCGTATTACTTGGTCTGCCCGCGGCGCAAGACATCGCTTGCCAAGGTCGCCGCGTTCCGACGCTGGCTGCATGCCCAGGCCGGCCGCGACGAGATGCTGGACATTACGCCGATCGCCGCCGCCGAGTGATGCGCGGTCAGATGTTGGCAAGGTAGTCAGTCACGCGGACCTTCTGTGGCAGGATCTTGCGGTCGGACAGCCAGTCCGCGGCGAACTGGAAGTCCTTCAGGAACTTCTCGTCGTGGACGCTGTAGAGCTGGTAGCGCCGCTTGTAGCCGACCAGGTGATCGCGCACTTTGTCCGAGTAACCGCCTTCCTTCTGAGCGATCGTCTCGGCCTCGACCGGGTGGTCGGTGACCCACTTGGCCTCGACCTCGTAGGCGGCAATCACGGCCCGCACGAGATCGGCATTGTCCTCGCTGAAACGGCGTGTCGTCAGCAACGATGAGAAGTCGATGAAGAAGTCGAGATCCCTGCCCTCGGAGAAAATGTCGTGCGCCTTGTACTCGGCACGCGCGATGTCGACGCCCGGCGTCCACATCGACCAGGCGTCGATCTTGCCCTGGGCAAAGGCGGGGCCGGCATCCGGAGGATTGAGGTAGACGAACTTCACCTTCTGCCGGTCGACGCCATGCTTCTCCAGCGCCGCCACCAGCAGGAACTCGCCCAATCCGGAGCGATTCACCGCCACCGACTTGCCGACGAGATCCTTGACCGAATCGATGCCGGAGTCATCCTTGGCGATGATAGCCGTGGTGCGCGGCTCGTAAATCGCGAAATGGGTGAACACCAGCGGCGAGCCGGCGATGATGGCCGCCAGCGCCGGAGTCGAGCTGCCCCAGAAGCCGAAATCGGCGCTGCCGCCCGTCACCGCCTGCAACGACGGTGCGTGGTTGGGAAACGGACCGATCCATTGAACCTTGATGTTGTACTGGGCCAGGATCTTCTCGAACTCACCACGCTCCTTGGCGAGCAGCGGCAGCCCACCGCGGCCGTAGGTGACGCGCACGACGTCGGTCGTCCTTTTGCCGGTCTTCGCGGAACCGCTTTGGGCATGGACGAACGGCGCGGCGAGCGTACCGGCAGCGAGCATCGATACACCCAGCAAGCGGCGCCGCGTCGGGTCGGCGGGCGATAACAAGGACATGCAATGCTCCGTGGATGAAAACGGGAAACGACCGGTCACGCCGCGGCCGGTGCCGCATCGCTGTCGGCGACACCGAGTTCCGCCAGCAGGATGTCGCGCAGGGCCACCGCCTCAGGGTGCGAGCGATGGGTGCTGGCCGCCTTGGAGATCGCGTACTCGCCGGCGATGCGCCCGTTGCGCATGACGAGCGCGCGATGGCCGAGAGCAATGGCTTCGTCGACATCGTGCGTGACTAGGAGCACGCCAGGGCGATGACGGGCGACGAGCTGCTTGACCAGTTCGTGCATGCGGATGCGGGTCAGCGCGTCGAGCGCGGCGAACGGTTCGTCGAGCAGCAGCAGGCGGGGCTCGCGCACCAGGGCGCGTGCCAACGCCACACGCTGTGCCTGTCCTCCGGAAAGGTTGCGCGGCCAGTCCTCGAGCCTGTCGCCGAGCCCGACTTCGGTCAACGCCGCTTCGGCCGCCAACCGGCCGCGCTTGTCCTCGAGACCCAGTGCCACGTTTCGCCACAGGGAGAACCACGGCAACAGCCGGTGCTCCTGGAACACGACCGCGGGCTGGCGAGGTCCGTCGATGCGACCGGCATCGATCGCGTCGAGCCCTGCCAGCGCGCGCAGCAAGGTCGTCTTGCCGCAACCGCTTTCGCCCAGCAGGGCGACGAACTCGCCGCGGGCAATCTGCAGGTCGAGCCCGTCGATAACGGTGCGATCTCCATAAGCCCGCCGAAGGCCGCACACCGTGACGGCGGCCTGGTCCCTCTCGATCACGACGGTGGTCATCGCTTCGTTCCGGCGTAGTTGGGGTGCCAAGCCAGCAACCTGCGCTCCAGCGCACGGGCGATGGCGTCGGATAGCACGCCGATGCCGGCATAGATCACGATCGCGAGGACGATTACGTCGGTGCGCAGGAACTCGCGCGCATCCATTGCGAGGAAGCCGATGCCTGAGCTGGTGGCGATGGTCTCGGCGACGACTAGCGCCAGCCACGAGATCGCGAGCGCGTAGCGAACGCCGGCCAGGATGGACGGCAGGGCGCCCGGCAGGATGATGTTGCGAACCAAGCCCCAATCGCTCAAGCCAGCGACCCGACCCAGCTCGACCAGCTTGGGATCGACCTGGCGGATGCCCAGCACCGTGTTGATGTAGATCGGGAACATCACGCCGAGCGAGACCAGGAAGATCTTGCCGCCCTCGTCGACGCCGAACCAGACGATGACCAGCGGCAGGATCGCCAGGAACGGAATGGCTCGGATCATCTGGATGCTTCGGTCGAGCAGTGCCTCGGCCAGCCGCGAGAAGCCGACGATCGTGCCGAGCGTGAAGCCGATCGAGCCGCCGATGGCGAAGCCGGTCGCGGCGCGCAACAGGCTGGTGCCGAGATCGCCAATCAGCTTCCCCTCGGAGAGCAAGCCGATTGCCGTGGCGAGCACCTTTGTGGGCGCAGGCAGCACGTGCGGCGACAGGACGCCCGACCGCGCCAGCGCTTCCCACAGGGTGACCACGATGAAGGGAGCGATCCAAGAGATCGCCACGAAGGACCTGCGACTGAGCTGTCGCGGTTCGCGCCGATGCGGCCTCGCCTTCACCTTCGTCGTCTCCGGCTCGCTGCGACCGGGCAGGCTCGCCGCAGTCGGCAGATCCTTCAGCACATCGGACATCGGGGCAGACCTTATCCACCAAGGCACAAAGCTGATGTCAGCTATCGCTGCGAACAACACACTATTTCTGAATCGAAGGTGAAGCTGGCCTTAAGCGCGGAGCGATCGAGAAACGATCTCGTCGTCCGGAGCACGACTTCGAGAAATCGTTGCCGCCAATCGGCGCACAGCGATACGGAATGAGCGACCGCATGGCTGCTTCGGCGCGATCAGGAATCCTTATCGGCGCTGTAAGCTAATGTCGTTTCTGTGGGCTTCGCCGCCGGTGTTCTCTTTCGCCGTCGTGGCCGGATCACCGGCCGCCGCAGTGATGGAGACAGTCTTGCAGCGTCGCGCCGTGTCCCTTTCGCTCAGGCGCTTCGGCGTCCTCGCGTTCGGCTTATTCACTTTCTCCAGTGGCGCCTTCGCCGCCGACCCCATCAAGCTCGGTGTCACGCTCGGTCTCTCGCCACCCGGCTCGGTGAGCCAGGCGACCCAGATCAAGGACGGGCTGGAGGTCGCGACAAAGATCGTCAATGATGGCGGCGGCGTGCTGGGCCGCCCGATCGAGCTGGTTTTCGAGAACCATCAGGGCACGCCGGAAAAAGGCCGCGCCGCCGTCGAGAAGCTGATCGCCAACGACAAGGTCGTGGCGATCATCGGCGAGCACCAGAGCTCTGTGGCGCTGGCCGGCATCGAGGTCGCGCACCGCTACCACATCCCCTACATCAACACCAACGCTGCCGCCGACGCGATACGCGAGCGCGGCTTTGTCGAGGTCTTCAACGTCGCCGACTACAACAGCCGCACGGCGATCGTGATCGCCGACACGCTGACCGGTCTCAAATCGAAGCGCATCGTGGCGTTTGCCGAAAACACCGACTACGGCGTCGGGCTGGCCAAGGCGATCGGCGAGCGCATCAAGGAACGCGACCCGCAGGCGCAGTACAAGTACGAAGTGCTGGACCGTGCGGCGAAGGACTTCCTGCCGGCGATCCTGCCGCTGCGCGCAAACCCGCCCGACGCGGTGATCCAGATCCTCATCCCGCCGGCCGCCTACATTCTCCTCAATCAGCTTTACGAGCAGGGCGTGGCGCCATCGTCCAAAACCTGGCTGTTCGACGCCTCGGCCGTCGCCGACTTTCCCGACTTCTGGCAAAACGTGAAAGAAGCCGGAAAGGGACTGATCGTATCGGCGATCTACCACCCCAAGATGACATTTCCGCCGCTCGGCCAAAAGGCAGCCGCCGCCTATACCGCCAAGACCGGTGCGGCGCCGGGTCGGCTGCTATTCCAAGCCGCCGACACGCTGTTCCTGACGGCCGAGGCCATCCGGCAGGCCGGCTCGACAGATCCCGACGCAATCATCAAGGCCCTGCAGAACATCAAGTTCGAGGCAGCGCGCGGCGTCATCAGGTTCTCGCAGCAAAAGGGAAGCTATGCCTACCAGCAATGGCTCGAGATTCCCTTCACCGTCTTCCAGATCACCGAGATCGGCCAGAAGGTGGGCGATACCACGCTGGTCCAGGAACCGAACGGCAGGCTCGATGTCAACAAGCTGAAGCGCTGACCGGCTTCACGTCGCAGGCCCCCCTTCCTCCTGGGCCCCTGCGCCGCTCCCGGCGGCACACCCCCTTTCTGAGTGCCGTCGGGAGCGCCTTGCGCCTCAATCCATGCTCCTGCTCGACCTCATCCTGAACGGCATCATCATGGGGGTGTTCTACGCCCTCATGGCCGTCGGCCTGTCGCTGATCTTCGGCGTGCTGCGCATCGTGAATTTCGCCCACGGCGAGTTCTACATGCTCGGCGCCTACGCCTATACGTTGCCGGCGCTGGCGCTTGGCCTCTCGCCGTGGCTCACCCTGCCCTTCGCCTTCGTGTTCGGCGGTGTCGTCGGCATCATCGTCGAGCGGCTATTGGTTCGTCCACTCTATGCCGGATACGGCCAATGGAGCTTCGTCCGCGACGAGTATGCCGTGATCGTCACCTTCGGCCTCGCGCTCCTGCTGGTGAACCTGGTCGACAAGGTGGTCGGTCCCTACGCCTTCCGCGGGCCAGGCCTCGTGGCGGCGGCGCGCGTGGAGATCGGGCCGATCATGGCGAGCGGCCATCGCCTGGTCGCGGCCGGCCTTGCGCTGGTCGTGCTGGCCGCAGCGGCCCTCGCCATCCGCTACTCCTACTGGGGCAGGCAGATCCAGGCCGTGGCGCAGAACCGGCTCGGTGCCTCGCTCGCCGGCATCGACACCGCACGCGCCAGCTGCATCGTCTTCGGGCTATCGGGCGGCCTCGCAGCGCTAGCCGGTGCGCTGCTTTCGCCCATCATCAACCCCACACCCGATGTTGGTGCGTTCCCGGGCGTCAAGGCCTACGTCATCATCGTGCTGGGCGGCATGGGCTCGATCCCCGGCGCGCTCGTAGCCAGCCTCGCCCTCGGTGTGCTGGAAAGCCTTGGCGCGGTCTATCTGTCCTACGATTATCGCGACACTTACGGACTGGCGATCCTGATCCTCTGCCTGCTGGTGCGCCCGCAGGGACTGTTCGGTCAGCGCGGTCGCGACGTATGATGCCCTCCGATCGCTTCCACTTCGGCAGTCGTTGGCGGCTCGCCGTCGAGTTCGGTTGGTCGCTGGCGATCCTGGCCGCTGTCGCCCTGCTGCCGCTCGTCGTCACCGGCGACTACTGGCGTGGTGTCATCGTCGTGGCCACGTACTTCGCGATCCTTGCCGCCGCCTGGAATCTGCTGGCGGGCTTTGCTGGCCAATTCTCCCTGGCGCCGGCCGCCTTTGCAGCGATCGGCGCCTACACGACCGGGCTCGGCCACCATCACTGGGGATGGCCGCCTCTGCCGGGGATCCTTGCTTCGGTGCTGATCGGCGGTGTTATCGGCTTGCTGCTCGGCCGCCTGGTGCTGCGCCTGCGCGGTCCCTATCTTGGGCTGACGACGCTGGCCTTCGCCGAGATCGTCCGCCTCGTCATCAGCAACTCGACGGAGCTCACCCGCGGCGATCTCGGCCTGAACGTGCCCGGCATCCTGCCCTCCCGCATCGCCTACTACTATTTCTTCCTCGCCGTGCTCGTCCTCGTGCAGGTCGGGCTGCTGGTGCTGCTGCGCACTCGGGCCGGCCTCTATCTCCAGGCGATCCGCGACGACGAGACGGCGGCGGCCGGACGCGGCGTGTCGGTGGTGCGCTGGAAGACGCTGGCCTTCGGCCTGAGCGCGGCGCTCAGCGCCATGGCCGGAGCGCTCTACGGTCACTTCGCCCAACTCGTCAGTCCCGAAATGGCGCTGATCTCGCAAACCGGGCTGGTACTTTCGATGGTGGTAATCGGCGGCATCGGGACGCTCGTGGGCCCGATCGCTGGCGCCTTCCTTGTCTACACCCTCTCGGAGTGGCTGCGCAGCGTCGGCGGCTACCAGCTGGTCGTCTTCGCGCTTCTGGTGATCCTGGTCGCACGTTTCTTCCGCGAGGGCCTGTGGGGTCTTGTGCGCCAGTTCGGGCTTGCCCGAGCGCGAGGACCGGAGAACAGGCCATGAGCCTTCTCGCGATCGAAGGGGTCTCCAGGAGCTTCGGCGGCATCAAGGCAGTGGATGCCGTCTCGCTGTCAGTCGACGACGGCGAGCTGGTCGGACTGATCGGACCCAACGGGTCGGGCAAAACGACGCTGTTGAACATCCTGAGCGGTTTCGAGCGTGCCGACGCCGGCCTCGTCCACCTCGGCGGCCGGCGCGTCAATGGGCTGGCGCCCGAACGGCTGGCGCGTGGTGGCATCGTGCGAATGTTCCAGCTCACCCGCATGTTCCCGCGGATGAACGTGGTCGACAACCTTCTCGTCGCCGGCCGCGCCCTCGGCCTGTCGCATGGCACCGCAGTGGCGCGCGCATCTCTGCTGCTGGACGAGCTTTCCCTGTCGCAAGTCGCCCATCTCGATGCCGGCCGGCTGTCGGGCGGCCAGCTCAAGCTCCTGGAGTTCGGCGCCTGCTTCATGGTGCCGCCCAAGGTCGCCCTGCTCGACGAGCCCTTTGCCGCCATCCACCCGACGATGAAGGAAATTATGGCCGGCTATATACGCAGGGCGCATGCGGCCGGGCAGACCTTCCTGGTCGTCAGCCACGACATGCCGGTGATCGTCGAGCTCTGCCCGCGCAGCATCTGCATGAATGCCGGCCGTGTCATCGCGGACGGCGACACCCGCTCGGTTCTCAACCTGCCGGTCGTCATTGAATCCTATCTGGGCGGAGCCGCGACATGACCGGTATCCTTTCGGTCGAAGCCGTCACGGCGGGATACGTGGCCGACATCGATATCCTGCGGGATGTCAGCCTCGAGGTGGGTGCGGGCGCCATCACCGGCCTGATCGGGCTCAACGGCTCGGGCAAGTCGACGCTGATGAAAGCGATTTGCGGCTTTCTTCATCCGCGGCGGGGTCGCATCGTCCACGAAGGGCAGGAAATCACCACCGCCGCGCCGCACACCATGATCGATCGCGGCATCTCGTACATACCTCAGGAATCGAGTCTCTTCCCCTTCATGAGCGTGGGCGACAATCTGCGGCTGCCGATCGAGCATCAGCGGCGCCGCGGCCTGTCGCGCGTCGAAGCGGACCGCCGACTCGAGGAGACACTTAATCACTTCCCGGTGCTGCGCGAGCGCTTCAGCGCCCAAGCCGGCGACCTGAGCGGCGGCCAGCAGAAGATGCTGGAGTTCGCCAAGGCGGATCTCGTCCGGCCAAGGCTCTGCCTGATCGACGAACCGAGCATCGGCCTGTCACCCAAGGTCGCGGAAGACGTCTATGCCTGGATCGGGTCGTTCGCCGCGGCCGGCATGGCCATCCTGCTGGTCGATCACAACGTGAGACGCGTGATCGCCATCGCCAGGCGCAGCTACGTGCTGAGCCTCGGCCGGATCACGGCGACGGGCGAGCGCGCCGACTTCGAGGGCGACCTGCACGAGCAGGTCCGCCAGTGGCTCGGCATAAATTTCTGAAGGGCGACCGTCGGTCAGGTCGGCCGAGCCGACAGGGCGCGCGCGACCCGCGTGGCGCCTTCGATCTGTTCCACGATGGAACTCGCCTCCCATGCCGCCCCGCGCAGCGGATGGCCCACGGCATAGAGGCGACGCGACGGACGGCCATCGCCGGCGATCACAGCGCCGGTCGCCGGGTCCGCATCGATGCCAAAACCGACGGAATGCGGCCGGACCTGGCCACGCGCGAGTAGGTTGCGGGCGAGCGGGCTGGGTGCCCGCCGCCAGTCGGCTTCGTAGCCCGCGGCGTTCACCACATAGTCGAAGTGGCGGCCGGTGCTCTGCGCTGCGCCGCGCGGAGTCCAAGTTACGGTGACGCCACCACCTTCGGAAGGCGCAAGCCCTTGCACGCGGCCCGCCACGTTGTGGAAGCGCCCGCGCGCCCGCACGCGGTCGAGCCAGGCAATCGACTCGGGCACGGCGCGATGGAAGGCGAGATCCCAGTAGCTGCGCAGATGCCGCGCGAAGCGGCGGCGCTCGACGTCGTCGGCGCCGGTCCACAGCGCTTCGACATGCGGCCGAAGGGCGACGACCAGGCGCTGCCAGTCATCTCCGGCGGCCGTGATCGCCAGCAGCTCCCGCCTGACACTGCGCAACAGACCGAGCGCGGTGCGCGGAAGACTCGCCTGCAAGGCGGGGAGTGGCCACGATTCCACGTCGCGGCGCGCGCGCACGAGAAGGCCGCGGCGCGAAAAGACGACGTACCGCCCGCGAAAGCCGCGCTTCTCGAGGCTGATCACGACGTCGAGCATGGTGAGCCCGCTGCCGATGATCGCCACGTAGGCCGCGGCGTCGACCGCGTCGTAGGCTCCCGCCGTCCAAGGATCGCCAATGTAGCGACCGCCGGTGCGCACCTCCTGCGGCAGGGCGAAGCCGGTCTCGTTGCGCGCCAGGCCGGTCGCCAGCACGATCCGCGCGGCAGCAAGCCGGCGACCGGAAGCGAGCACCGCCTCGCCTGCCGGCGTGATGTCGATCGCGCTGTCCATCTCATGGCGAACCTTGGCCGTCGCGAGCTGCGCTTGGACGTAGTCGCCGTAGAGAATGCGAGGGGGAAAGCTGCCCGAGAAGTCGCCGTTGGCCGGGCCCCGCCAGCCGCGGCGATCGGGATGGGCGGCTAGCCAGCGCGGCAAGTGCCCTGCATCGCCAGGGAAAAGCCCGAACAGCCGCGCCGGTCCATTGACGAGGTGATCGAGGTCCGACGTGCTGTAGGCGATGCCGCGCCCGAGTTCCGGCCGCGGCTCGACAATCGTCACGGTGGCCGGGCCTGCGACCTCGGCCACCCTGAGGGCGGTCACGGCGCCAGCAAATCCGCCGCCGATAATGACGACCGGATCACCCACGCGGCACCCGTGGCATGATGTGCTCGGCGAAGCGACGCATCTCCGCCTCGAAGGGCTGGAACTGCAGCATGAAGGTCTCGATGCCTGCCGCGTTGAAGTCGCGGATACGGGAGGCCACCGTGTCGTAGCTGCCGACGAGGCCCGCTCCCGTCCCGCCGTTGCTGCCGACGCGGGGAAAGCGGGCGATGGTCTTGGCCATCACCGACTTGGGATCCGAATTGGCCTTCTGCACGGCCCGAAGCGCCGCGTCCTTCTCCGCCAGTGCCGCCAGGTGACGCAGAACGGCCGCAGCTTCCTCATCGGTCTCGCGCGCGATGACGAATGCCGACAACCCAAAGCGCAACGGCTGGGCGGCCCGCGGCCGGCGCGCTACGTCGGCAATCAGCGCATGGACATCAGCCAAGGGCTGGCCGTTGATGAACCAGACGTCACCCTGGTCCACCACCAGTGCTCGAGCGGGTTCGGACTCGCCGCCGACATAGATGCGCGGTCGGCTGCGATGCAGACCGGCCGGCCGCAGGGCGTAGCCGTCGAGGCGGAACTGCTCGCCGGCGAAATGCACGCTCTCGCCGCGCAGCAGTGGCTCGACCACGCGCAGCCATTCGTGCCCGTAGGCATAGCGCTCGTCGTGCTCGGGAAAGGGAATGCCCGCGCGCTCCAGCTCGAGCTTGTTCCAGGCGTTGACGACGTTGATGGCAAAGCGGCCGCCGCTGATCTCCTCGATCTGCAGGGCCATCTTGGCAAGGACGGCAGGATGGTAGAGCAGCGGTTTGATCGCCGTGATGATCTCGATGCGGTTGGTCAACGCCGCCAAGGCCGCCGAGGCGGTCCAGGCCTCGAGCTGGTCGAGGTCGGGCTTGTGCGGGTTGATCGTGTGCTGGGCGACCAGGGTCGAGTCGAAGCCGAGCCGCTCCGCTTCGAGCACAAGTTCCCGGTTGCGTTTCCACGAAGCGTCGTAAGGTTCGTCGGGGTCCTGCAGCGCGGCGCGACTGCCGTGGACGAGCGCCCAGATGCCGAAGCGTATGGGTGGTGTTGTCATCGCATGAATGCGTCACGCTCCGGCCCGAGCGGGGCCGGAGTCGCAGACGGTAGACGCAACGGCTAGTTGGCCGGCGGGAAGAACACCAGCGTACGAATCTCGATACTCTCTCGCGGCGGAGCGCCCGGCGTCAGCGGGTTCTCGAAGGATGTGTGGAAGGACAGCCGGGCCCGACCGTCATTGGCGCTATCGTGGACCCGGATCAGCAGCACCTCATCCGTCTGCATCTCGGAGAAGTAGTACCAGCGATGTGCCGGGTTGTACGCCACTCTCGAGGTTTCGCCGCGAACGTGGGCGTAGACGAGGTCGCTGGCGATCAGGTCGTCGTCCGAGAACGTCCGCGCGTCGCACAGCGCCAGCGGCGAATCCAGGACAGGACCCCGGATCGGTCGCCATACGTTGACGACGCCGAAGCGATGCTTCAGCAGTTCCGGCGCCTCCGCACCCAGGTGGTCGCGAACCCGCCGGGGCGCCGAATTCACCGTATGGTCGTTGTGCACTTGCCGCGACGGCGGCGCCAAGTCCGGCCGCGTGGCGTTGCGCACGTTGTGGTCGAACACGAACACGCGGGCGGCCCCCAGGGTCTCGCGCAACAGCCGCTCGACCTCAGGGTAGTAAACGCGCTTGATCTGCTCCGGATCGTAGAAATCGGCGACAGCGGTCGGCGCCTTGACGAGCGCGAAGCCGTTGCGGTCGAGCGTGAAGTCCTGCTCACGGCCACGCGCGTCTTCGATCTGGATCTCTCGCGGATCATCGATGCCGTTCCAGCGCGGCTCGCCCGCTGGCGGATCGATGCGATAGTAGACGGGCTTCTCCGCGCCTCGTTTCAGGTAATGCAGCGTGGTGACGAGGGACTTCGCTTGAGCGGCGCTATCGAGCGGCATGGTGACACTCCACCTGTAAGGGTGGCGGATCATCTCGCCAAGCGTGCCGCACACGCCAGCAAGATTAACTTACCAGCGCATAAGCGGCGGTGTTGCGAACAATGCTCGGCGCGACAACTGTCTGCGACAGGCCCCCCGGCCAGAATCTTATGCTTCAATAGGGCAGACAATCGACCGACTCTCTTCATTGACCCCTTTGGTCGCGACCGCCACCTTCCCGCGTCCGAAGGAATCGGCCGCACTGAAGCAAGGGTTGCGATGCGTAAAGTGGTTGGATTGGGGCGCCGGGCGGTCACCGGTTGGATCGCCGCCTCGACGCTCGGCGTGCCGCTGTCGACGGCACGGGCCGAAATCAGCGAGGTCCGGATCGCCCAACAGTTCGGCCTGACCTTCCTGCCACTGATCGTCGCCCGCAATCGACAGCTGATCGAGGCGCACGCCAGGGCGGCGGGACTGGACAACCTCAAGGTCAACTGGGTGAGGCTGGGCGGCGGCGCGGCGGTAAACGACGCCCTGATCTCGGGGAGCATCGAATTCGCCACGGCTGGCCTGGGGCCGCTATTGACGCTGTGGGACAAGACACGCGCCAACCTCGATGTGCGTGGCGTGCTCTCTCTCGACGCGTCGGCCGTGCTCCTCAACGTCAATCGTCCGGATCTCAAGACCTTGTTTGATCTCAAGGACTCCGATCGCATCGCCCTGCCGGCCGTCAAGGTATCGCACCAGGCGATCCTGCTGCAGATGGCGGCAGCGAAGGCATTCGGCGCGGATCAGTACACGCGTCTCGACAAGCTCACCGTCACCCTGCCGCATCCTGAGGCCTACGTCGCGCTGCTGTCGGGCAAGAGCGAGATCACGGGCCACTTCGGCAATTCGCCTTTCGTCTACCAGGAACTCGACAACCCGAAGATCCATCGGTTGCTGTCCTCCGAGGAGATTCTGGGTGGCCTCGGCACCGTGACTTCCGTCTTCACCACGGCGAAAGTCCGCGACGCCAATCCAAAGGTCTACAAGGCGGTGCTGGATGGATTGCGCGAAGCCATCGATATCATCAACCGCGATAAGCTATTAGCGGCGCGCATCTTCGTCGAGGAGGAGAAGTCGACCCTCACGGCGGAATACGTGCAGAAGCTCCTCGAGGCGCCAAGCGCGCTGTACAGCGCCGCTCCCGTCAACAGCTTCCAGTTCGTCGAGTTCATGTCGCGGACCGGCGCGCTGAAGAACAAGCCCGCCTCGTGGCGCGACTACTTCTTCCCCGACATCCACGCGCTTTCCGGCGGCTAACGGTGAGCCCGGCCTCCGTGACCAGCCTGCCGCAACCCTTGCTGACCGTGCGCGGGCTCACCGTGCAGTACAAGACTCCCGATCATCTGGTCACGGCCGTGCACCGCGTGACTTTCGATGTCCATGGCGGCGACCGTTTCGTCATCCTGGGACCGTCGGGTTGCGGCAAGTCGACCCTGCTCAAGTCGATCGCCGGCTTCCTCCCACCGGTCGAAGGCGAGATTCGCCTGGAAGGAAAGCCGGTGCGGCGAGCCGGACCCGACCGCATCATGGTGTTCCAGGAGTTCGACCAGCTCCTGCCGTGGAAGACCGTTCGCGAAAACATCATCTTCCCGCTGGTCGAGACGGGCCGTTCGCGCACGCAGGCAGCAGCGCGAGCGGACGATCATCTGAGCCGGGTAGGGCTTGCGAAGTTCGCGGACCTGTTTCCGCACATGCTGTCCGGCGGCATGAAGCAGCGGGTCGCCATCGCCCGCGCCATGGCGCTGGAACCCAAGATCCTGCTGATGGACGAGCCGTTCGCCGCGCTGGATGCGCTGACGCGCAACCAGATGCAGGATGAGTTGCTGCGGCTGTGGGACGAGGTCGGCTTCACCCTGATCTTCGTCACCCATTCGATCGAGGAGGCGATCGTCGTGGGCAGCCGGGTGTTGCTGCTGTCGCCGCATCCGGGTCAGGTCCGTGCCGAGCTGAACGTGCCGCCGGCGTCGCCCGGGCACCGAGGCGGCGAGGCCCAGACCGCCCTGGGACATCGCATCCACCGCCTGTTGTTCGGCGTCCCGCCTGCGCCAGCCGCCGGGCGGGTGACTCGTCATGGCTGAGGCTGGAATTCATCTCGTCGATCGGCCGGAATTCGTGCGTGATGTCGAAAGCTCGGACGGCCAGATCGACGTCGCGGTCTCGCTGACGTGGGGGGAACGGCTCTATCGCATCGATGCCATCCGCCAAGTGAGCTTGTTGCTCATCCTGGCGGCAGTCTGGCAGGCCTACGCCGTCTTTGTCGCCAATTCCCTGATCCTGCCGACCTTCACGGACACGATGGAGGCGCTGTGGACCGGCCTCGTGAACGGTCCCCTGCTCGCCCGCGCCTGGACGTCGATCAAGCTGCTGCTGATGGGCTACGCCCTGGGGCTGGTGCTCGCCCTGGCGTTGACGCTCGTGGCGATCTCGACCCGCATCGGCACCGACCTGCTGAACCTCCTGACGGCGATGTTCAATCCCCTGCCCGCGATCGCCCTGCTGCCTCTGGCCCTGCTCTGGTTCGGCATCGGCGAGGCGAGCCTGGTGTTCGTCCTGGTGCATGCAGTGCTGTGGCCGCTCGCGCTCAATACCTATTCCGGCTTTCGCACCGTCGGCGAGACGCTGCGACTTGCCGGCCAGAGCTTCGGCCTATCCGGTCCGCGCCTCGCCTTCAAGATCCTGGTTCCCGCGGCCTTCCCGGCGATCCTCACCGGCCTCAAGGTCGGCTGGGCCTTTGCCTGGCGAACCCTGATCGCTGCCGAATTGGTGTTCGGCGTCAGCTCAGGCGGCGGCGGTCTCGGCTGGTACATTTTCGAGAACCGCAACCAGCTCGAGATTCCCAACGTCTTCGCCGGCCTGCTGGCCGTGATCGCGCTGGGTCTGTTGGTCGAAAGCGTGATTTTCCGCAGCATCGAACGCTCCACCGTACGGCGGTGGGGCATGCAGCGCTGATCTCGATCGTGCCCGCGCTGCGCGCCGCCGCAGCGAATGTTTGCGGCGGGAATGGCCGCAGAAGAACGACACCGCTGCGCACACAGGTTTATCGACACGAACGTTCTATTTATCTGAAATGGCGGTGCTGCCAACGTCGGCTTCTCTTCGCCGTTGCGGCGCATCAGCCAATGTGGGAACAGCCATGCTCAGCATCAATCGTCGTGCCGTCCTCTCGGCGGCTGCTCTTGCGCTCATCGCCTCCGCGTCGCCCGCCGTTGCGCAGACCGCGACGGCCAATGGTGAACCGATCTATCTGGGGGTCAGCGGCCCATTGACCGGCCCGAATGCGCAGTATGGCGCACAATGGAAACAGGGCTTTGACCTTGCCCTCGATCAGATCAACGGCGCCGGTGGAATCAACGGGCGGCCGCTCACTTACGTCTTCGAGGACAGCCAGAGCGACCCTCGCCAAGCGGTGGCGATCGCCCAGAAGTTTGTGGCCGACAAGCGCATCGTCGCGGAGGTTGGCGATTTCGCCAGCCCGGCATCGATGGCTGCCACACCAATCTACCAGCGCGCCGGCCTCGTCCAGTTCGGCTTCACCAACTCGCATCCGGATTTCACCAAGGGCGGCGACTATGCCTGGAGCAACTCCGTCAGCCAGGCCGACGAGCAGCCGCTCAATGCCTCCTACGCCAAGCGGCTCGGCCTTAAGCGTATCGCGGTGCTGCACCTCAACACCGACTGGGGCCGCACCAGCAAGGACCTGTTCGTCAGAGCGGTCAAGGATCTGGGCGGCGAGGTGGTCGCCGCCGAAGGCTACCTGCCTGAAGAGAAGGACTTCCGTTCCACGCTTGTCCGCGTCCGCGACGCCAAGCCGGACGGCCTGATGCTGATCTCCTACTATGCCGACGCGGCACTGATCCTGCGCCAGGTGAAGCAGGCCGGCTTGAAGCTGCCGGTCGTCGCGTCGAGCTCGGTGTATTCGCCGAAGCTCTTCGAGCTGGGCGGCGATGCCGTCGAGGGCCTTTTCACCTCGGCTCGCTTCTTCCCCGAGGATCCCCGACCAGAGGTGCGGAAGTTCGTCGACAGCTTCAAGGCCAAGTACGGCAAGGAGCCGGACGCCTTCAACGCCTATGCCTACGACACCGTCATCCTGATCGGCCAGGTGCTGCGCGAGGCCGGCACGGAGCGCAAGGCGGTGCGCGACGGCTTGGCCAAAGTGAAGGATGTGCCCAGCGTCATCTACGGCAAGGCCACGTTCGATCCCGCCACCCGCCGCGTGTCCGGCGCGAAGAGCGTCGACCTCGTCGTCAAAGATGGCCGCTTCGTCGTGTGGAACGGCACGTCGGCGCTGACCCGCTGACCCGTTGAGCCGCCTGAAGAGACCGCCGTGGCGTCCTGGATAGACCATACCGTCAACGGCCTGATCATCGGCAACATCTATGCGTTGCTGGCGGTCGGCCTGGCGCTGATCTTCGGCGTCAGCCGGCTCATCAACTTCGCCCACGGCTCGGTCTATGTCGTGGGCGCCTATGCCGGCTTCGTCGCCGTCACGCATCTCGGCACGCCGCTTCCGGTCACGATCCTCATCGTCGTGGCGGTCGGCGCGCTGCTGGGGCTCGGCATCGAGCGGTTCGGGCTTCGTCCGCTGCAGGGATCAGCACGCATTGCGCCGCTCCTTGCGACCATCGGGCTATCCTTCGTGCTCGATCAGACGGTGCAACTCGTGTTCTCGCCCGATCCGCGGGCACTGCCGACGCAGGTGCCGGAGCACCGCTTCCAGATCGGCGCCGGGACCATCGGGTCGCTGGATCTGCTGATCGCCGGGACGGGCATCGTGAGCGCGGCCTTGTTGTTCGGCTTCCTGCGCTACTCGCGCCTGGGATGGGCAGTGCGGGCGACAGCCCAGGATCGCGACGCCGCCCAGCAGATGGGCGTCGATGTCCATGCGGTGAACCGCATCGTCTTCGCCATCGCCTCCGGGCTGGGCGCACTGAGCGGCTTGCTGGTCGGCATGTATTACAACTACATCGACCCGGCGATGAGCTTCCAGGCGACGCTGAAGGGCATCGTCGCCGAAGTGGTCGGCGGAATCGGCAACGTGCCCGGCGCCATCGTCGGCAGCCTGCTGCTCGGCCTTACCGAGAGCTACGGCATCGCGCTCCTCGGAACGAGCTATCGTAATCTGTTCGCATTCGTCCTGCTGGTCGCCATCCTGGTGTTGCGACCCAACGGCCTGTTCGCGAGCCGCCGTCAACTCCCTCCGGAGCCGCTCACCGGCACTTTCATCGCACCCAGCAAGCCGGTCGCGGTACCGCCGTCGCTGCTGCTTACGGCCGCCATCGGCGCCGCATTCCTGCCGCTGGTTCTGCCCAACCCCTACGTGATGCAGACACTGACCAATGCCTGGCTCTATGCGCTGCTCGGCCTCAGCCTGACCTTGATCGCCGGCACGGTCGGCATGATATCGCTGGGCCACGCCGCGCTGCTGGCGATCGGTGGCTACACCTCAGCGCTCCTGTCGCTCGACCTCGGCGTTCCGGTCGGCCTCTCGCTGCTGGCAGCGGGTCTCGTGACCGCGATGCTTGGCACCATCCTGGTGCTGCCGGCCTTCCCGTTGCGCGGTCATTACGTGTCGATTGCCACCCTGGCGATCGGCGAGATCGTGGCGCTTGCCATCCTCAACTGGGAGGGCCTGACCCGAGGGCCCATCGGCGTCTTCGCGATTCCGCCCCTGTCGATCTTCGGCATGGACCTAGCCGACGCACGGTCCGTCTACTGGTTCAGCCTCGGCATCCTCGTGGTGCTGGCACTTCTGCAGCTCCGGCTATTGGGAACCCACCTCGGCCGCACGTTCCGCGCCGTGCGCGACGACGACGTCGCGGCGCGCTCCTACGGCATTCACCTGGCGCGCTACAAGATGCTGGCTTTCGTCGTCGGCGGCTTCTTCGCTGGCATAAGCGGCGCCCTCACATCGCACCTCTACTCGTTCATCAATCACGAGACTTTCAACAACCAGCTTTCCATGGTGGCCCTCACTATCGTCATTCTGGGCGGCATGGGCAACGTCCCGGGCGCGATCGTCGGATCGGTGCTTCTGATCGGGCTGCCCGAGGTCTTCCGGGTCGCGTCCGAATATCGCGTCCTGATCTACGGCATCGTCCTTTTGCTCCTCGTCCGGTTTCGGCCGCAGGGCCTGCTCGGAACGGTCTGACTCGGCAAAATTGATCACGGAGAATCCAATGTCCTCGCTCATCGAATACTTGAAGCAGAAGCGCGAGGCCGTGCTGGCACGCGATGCCGCGATCCGGCGGGGCGCGGTGCAAGCGCTCGACCTCAAGGCCAGTGTCACCGCGGAGGGGCGCAGCGGCATCCGGCGCATCCGGATCCGCGACTTCCAGGTCATCACCGACAGTCCGCCCAGCTTCGCGGGTTACGATCTCGGACCGGGCTCGCCCGAGCTGCAGCTCGGCATCCTCGGCTCCTGCCTCAACCACACCTACCTGATCCAGGCGGCAATCCTGCAGGTGCCGCTGGAATCGGTGGAGGTCGAGGTGACGGGCCGCATCGATCCGCGCGCCGGCCAGCCAGGCCACGAATCCACGCCGGTCTATCCGCACGACATAGCCTACACCGTGCGCCTGTCTTCGCCCGCCGCCGAAGCGGAGATCGAGGCATTGACCCAGGCAGTGGAGAAGTCATGCCCGATCCTCAATCTGCTGCGGTCGCCCCAGCAGATCCATGGCTCGGTGGTGCACGCCGCCACCAAGGGCCTCGATGCCGACGCTGCTTGAAATCCGTGGGCTGACCCGCCGCTTCGGCGGACTGACGGCCGTCGACAACGTCGACCTGGAAATATGCGACGGCGAGCTCGTCAGCATCATCGGGCCCAACGGCGCGGGGAAGACCACGCTCTTCAATCTCGTGACCGGCCTCGATGAGGCCGACGCGGGCACCGTCCGCCTTGACGGGCGGGACATCACCGGACTGCCGGCGGAGCGACTCGCTGCTCTCGGCATGGCGCGCACGTTCCAGCATGGCCGGGTGTTCGCCAATCTCAGCGTGCTCGACAATGTCCTGATCGGCGCCCATGTGCGCCTCCAGGCCGTGCGACCGTCCTGGCCGCTCGTCGGGCCCTTCGCCGAGTTGGCACTGGCCCTGCTTAGGCCTTCGTCCGTAGGCGCCGAGGAAGCCCGATTGCGTGAGCGCGCCATGGCAATCCTCTCGCGCTTCGGCACGAGGCTCTTGCCGCGCAAGGACGATCCCGCCTACAGCCTGTCCTACGCCAACCGGCGGCGACTAGAGATCGCCCGCGCTCTGGCGCTCGAGCCGCGGCTCCTGCTCCTCGACGAGCCGGCGGCCGGCATGAACCAGACCGAGACCGCCGAGATGCAGCAACTGATCGGCGAGCTCAAGGCGGAGGGTCTCACGATCGTCCTGATCGAACACAAGCTCGAGATGGTCATGCAGCTTTCCGACCGCGTCATCGTCATGGACGAAGGAAAGGTCATTGCCGCCGGCTTACCGGCGGCCGTGCGCAACGATCCGGCAGTGATCGAAGCCTACCTGGGCCATCGCCGCGCCGGGCAGCAGGACAACCACCTCCCCGGGGCGCCGGCCGAAGCGGCGAGGGCGGCCGAATGAGCCAAGCCGCGGACCCGACCACGGCACCGACCATCCTGTCCGTCGACGGCATCAATACGTTCTACGGCCCCGTGCAGGTGCATTTCGACCTCGGCTTCCAGGTAGAGCGCGGCCAGATTGTCAGCCTGTTGGGAGGAAACGCCAGCGGCAAGTCGACGACGATGAAGGTGGTGCTGGGACTGGTCAAACCGAAGAGCGGCACGGTGTCCTTTTCCGGAACGCCGATTACCGGCCTTCCCACTCCCGAGATCGTTCGCCGGGGCGTCGGTTCAGTCCCGGAGGCCCGGCGACTCTTCGGCGACATGAGCGTTCGGGAAAACCTGTTGATGGGCGCATTCACGCGGACGAAAAAACACCTCATCGAGCAGGACCTCGATCGCATGCTGGCCCTGTTCCCGAAGCTAGGCGAGCGGCTGTCGCAGCGGGCCGGAACGCTGTCGGGAGGCGAGCAGCAGATGGTCGCCATGGCGCGTGCCCTGATGGGCCGACCGTCCCTGCTCTGCATGGACGAACCGACCATGGGTTTATCACCGCTGTGGGTCGACAGGGTCCTCGACCTGATCGCCAGCATCAATCGCGAGGGCGTCTCCGTGTTCATGGTGGAGCAGAACGCCAGCCTTGCCCTGGAGATCGCGCATCACGCCTATGTCCTGCAGACCGGCCGCATTGTGCTCGATGGCCCAGCGTCAGCGCTGCGGTCGGATCCGCGCATCCGCGACGCCTATCTCGGTGGAGAGGTTTTGGGCTAGGGTCGGCTGCGACGAGTGCGCGACGGTTCGACGCTGGGGGGCCGCGATGCTGGTTGGTCACATCTGTTCTTCAGCGCCCGTGCTCTGAAAGGCATTTCTCCCGCTCCCCCCTCTCATAGATTCAACGTGTCGATACCCGAAGTTTTTCGACAGCGGTCGATAGCTGATGTTGGGTCGCGTGCTCGCGGGTATCGTTGACGCCAATTCGAAGCGATGCGACAGGTCTCGCATGTTGAAGGGTTCACGATCTCAGAGGCGTGTTTGGGCCGGGCTGGCCCCTCGATGTCTTTGACATAGCTGCGAGCTCCGCTGGGCTGAGCCCTCCACTTCTTTCAATCAGCTGTCTACGCCGTCCTGCCGCTTCTCTGTGCGGCATCGAGGACATCCTTGACCATCCTGACCGCTTCCCCAACTGCGCATGAGCTCGAGTCGACCGGCCAGACATGGCCGCCATCCGCCGACATCCATGCCGATCCGATCGTCGTCCTCGATCGCGTGAGCAAAGTCTATCCGGCCCGCAAGGCTTCGACCGCAGTGAATGCCCTGGACGACGTCTCCTTGTCGATCGACAAGGGAGCCATCGTCGGTGTCATCGGACGCAGTGGCGCTGGCAAGTCCACCCTGATCCGCCTGGTCAATGGGCTCGAGAAGCCCACTTCAGGCAGCGTTGCAGTCGATGGGACGACGATCTCGGCGCTCGACGAGCGGGGCCTCAGGGCGGCGCGGCGGTCGATCGGCATGATCTTTCAGCACTTCAACCTTCTGTCGTCGCGGACCGCCTATGGGAACGTCGCGCTGCCGCTGGAGATCGCCGGCTGGCCATCGCATGAAGTCGTCGGTCGCGTCGGTTCTCTGCTCGACCTCGTCGGCCTCGCCGACAAGCGCGACCGCTATCCGGCGGAACTCTCGGGTGGTCAGAAGCAGCGGGTGGGTATTGCCCGGGCGCTGGCGACCGGTCCCAAGGTGCTGCTTTCGGACGAGGCGACTTCTGCCCTCGATCCCGAGACGACCTCCCAGATCCTGACGCTCCTGAGGCGGGTCAACAAAGAACTCAATCTGACCGTCCTTCTCATCACGCATGAAATGGCGGTGGTGAAGAGCATCGCCGATCGCGTTGTCGTCCTCGAAGACGGCCGGATCGTGGAGCAAGGGCCAACATTCGACATCTTTGCGCATCCGCGACATCCAACAACACAATCGTTCGTAGGTTCGGTCACCGGCTCGAAAGTTCCAGAGGACCTCGAGGGCCGGCTGAGGGTCGGCCGCTGTCCAGGATGCCGTACGGTCATGAAGGTCGTCTGGGGCGGCGATCAGTCGGGCGATCATGTCCTCAGCCACCTTGCCCGCGTCCTTTCAATCGACATCACCTTACTCCATGGGCAGATCGATTCGATCGCTGGCCGCCCGTTCGGCGCACTCACGATAGCCATCCCGGGCGACCCATCGATCCTGCAAACAGCGATGGGTGAGTTCGTGCGTCACGGCCTGCACGTGGAGGTGCTGGGTCATGTCGCCTGAAATTCTCCGCCTCATCGCCGATGCGACCATGGATACCCTGGCCATGGTCAGCATCTCCGCCTCCTTCGGAACGCTGATCGGGCTGCCGCTTGGCGTCTTCTTGGCGACCAGCCGCCACGGCGAGCTGTTCGCAGCGCCTTGGGTCAACCGTGTTCTGGGATTGATCGTGAACGCGACGCGATCGACGCCCTTCATCATTCTGGTCGTCGCGATAATTCCCTTCACCCGCTTGATCGCGGGGACGTCGATCGGCACCACGGCGGCAATCGTTCCTCTGACCGTCGCCACGGCGCCGTTCATTGCTCGCCTTGTCGAGGCGGCGATTCGAGAGCTGGATCACGGCCTGATCGAGGCCGCTCGCGCCATGGGAGCGAGCCCGCTGCAGATCGTGATCAAGGTTCTCTTGCCGGAAGCCCGGTCAGCGATCGCACTTGCCCTGACGCTCGCCATCGTCAGCCTGCTCGGCTACTCGGCCATGGTTGGCGCCGTCGGCGGCGGCGGGCTGGGCGATCTCGGGATCCGTTACGGTTATCAGCGCTTCATGCCCGACGTCATGGCAGCGGTCGTGGTCGTCCTCATCGTGCTGGTGCAAGGCGTACAAAGCCTGGGCGATCGGCTCGCGCGCCGCCTCGACAAGCGCAAGCGTCACTCCCAATGAGCAGTTCCGTCATGTCGTCCAAGAAGGAGTAGAGTCATGTCGCGTCGCCTGTTTGCCGCGGCCGTTGCCGCATCTCTGGTGTGGGCCGGTCCGGCCTCTGCAGAAAAAGTGAAGATCGGGGTCACACCTGGTCCGCATGCCCAGATCCTCGAGGTGGTGAAGCCGATCGCCGCAAAGAAGGGCCTCGACATCGAAATCGTCGAGTTTTCCGACTACGTCGTCCCCAATGCCGCCCTGGACGCGGGAGAACTGCAGGCGAACTCCTTCCAGAATCAGCCATACCTCGACAATCAGAAGGCCGATCGCCGCTACAAGATCGAAGCGGTCGGACTGACCGTGAATTTCCCTCTCGGGATCTACTCCAAGAAGTACAAGAGTTGGGCGGATGTGCCGCCGGGCGCTACGATCGCCATTCAGAACGACCCGACGAATGGCGGCCGCTCGCTCCTTCTTCTGCAGGACAAAGGTGTGATCAAGTTGAAGTCCGGCGTGGGCTACAGGCCGACCGTCGCCGACATCGTCGACAACCCCCGCAAGTTGAAGATCGTCGAAGTGGAAGCCGCGCAAACACCACGGGCGCTTGACGACGTCGCTGCGGCGGCCGTCAACACCAACTACGCGACGCAGGCCGGCCTCGATCCGGCGAAGGATGCCATCCTGCGTGAAGACCCCAAGGGCCCCTACGTCAACTTGATCGCCGTCCGCAGCGCCGACAAGGACAAGCCCTGGGTAAAGACGCTACTCGAAAGCTATCAAACACCCGAAGTGAAGGAATTCGTTCTCACCAAGTTCAAGGGGGCTGTGCTGCCGGCCTGGTGAGGCCGCGGCATCACGGGGCGCCCTGCTTCAGCAACACGCTGTGAGCGGGCGTCCCGGTGATTGCCAGCCAGCCCTTGGCCTTTGCAAAGGCGACAGCCGCGTCGACGGTGCGCAGATCTTGCAGGCCGAGGCGGTCATGGACGTGGTCGATGCTGATCCAGGATTGATGGTCCTGCTGAGCATGGCGAACCGCTCGGCAGACTCTGACCGCCAGGGCGTCTATCGTTGCTGCCTCGCTCACGAGGCAGCTCTACGCAACGGCTTTGTGCGAGCGAGTTCTGCCGCCGCGAGCCGGGCGTGGCCTGGCGTGGTGAACTGCACGCCATCCAGCTCGAAGAAACGGCGAGCGATCGCATGAAAGCGCAGGGCGTTGCCGTCCTGCAGAACGATGCCCGCAGGCTCGCCCCAGATTTCGACGACGAAGGGTTGTGACATGACTCCACTCCTCCGGCTGCCTCGCATGCCGAACGAGAGGCCGGTCGTGCTCTGACGAAAATTGTGTCTTATCGGATGGCGCGGCTCAGCCGCGCCGACAGATGGTGCGGCACACGCCGCGTCGACAGATCGAACAGATGATCAGGCCAGGATTCTGGGTCATCGCTGCCTCGCTGGTCATAGCGGAGCCCACGAAACTCTTCGTGACGCTTTAGCACTTGGTGACGCGGCGCAAGCTGCTCCATCAAATCCCGCGGCCTTCCGGCCCTGTTGAAATGCCCTCAATACGGGCTGTGGGCAATGGTTGCGTTTGTCAAAGTTGAGTGCCCCCGAAGAAGGACATGCTCAGGTCGGTCGCCGATGCAAAAGCCGTGATCAACCATGATTCAGGGCATGTTGGGAGCGAGCTCGTTGCTGCGTCGGTCCGACGCCAGGCCGTCGAAGTTTGTCGTGGACAATGTTTCCAACATAAAAGGACGGCGATGCCGCGGACGTGAAGTTATCGATGCGAACGTTTCATTTGGAGCTCTTGTCCCAGCACAGTTCGATGCAAGGTACAAAGCGCGAAGCGGTACCGCGCAAGACTCCCAATCGATCCGGGCGCACCGTCTGTACCACGAATCCACGCAGGTCCATCTGCACGCATGACCCCGGCGCTCCTCGGCGGCCAACACTGCGGGAGCGAGCGATCTCCCGCGGCGCGACTTTATGAAAAATCGTTCTGTCCAAAGTCGACTGTTTGCAATGCTTGCCGCTTTCTTTGTCAGCCAATTGCCAAGCACCCCCCGATTCGGCGAGCATTGCCATCGAGGGCGGAAGGTGCAGCGCCGACAGACCAGTGAGACAGCTCGTGACAGTGACAACCGCTGAAATAGTCGATCTCGAAATGTATCGCGCCCGCCGCGCCCGTGCGCCGGCACTACACGCGACGCCGGCCCTCCCGCCGTTTCCCGGACTCATCGGCTTCGGCTCACTTGTCGTGCCCATGATTCCCTTTGCCATGCCCATGACCTTCTTCATCTTCTGGTCGCCATGGGTCCTTGCGCCGCAGCTCGCGGAAAGTGACGGCGGAGACGGCGGCCACAGTGCGGCATGAACAACTCGAGCGCTAAATTCGCCAAAGATGCTAGTGAGCAGCAAGGCCGTGCGTCGGCTGATTCGGCGGCGGACCTACCGCAAATCGTCGGCAGGAACCTACGCCGCCTGCGCATTCGTCAAGGACATTCGCTGGAGAGACTGGCCAAACACTCCGGTGTAAGCCGTGCAATGCTTGGTCAGATCGAAACCGGCAAGAGTGCACCGACGATCGGCCTGCTCGGAAAAGTCGCGACGGCGTTGGGCGTGCCTTTCACCAGCCTTATCGCCGCCAGCGACGCGCACGGGCTCGAGGTGTTTCGCCGCGACGAGGCCAAGTTCTTGTCCTCCAGCCACGGGCAGTTCACGACGCGTGCCCTTTTCTCGGTCGACTGCGAAAGGCGCGTCGAATTTTACGAAGTGAGATTGTCCCCCCTCCATCGGGAGGACGCCCATGCTCACGCGCCGGGGACTCGGGAGAATCTTGTGGTCGCGTCGGGAACCGTTGAGATCGTGACGGGAACCGACCGGCCAGCCCTCTTGAACGAGGGCGACGCGATGGCATTTGAGGCGGATGTCCCACACAGCTACCGCAACACGGGCGCACAGGAAGCTGTGCTTTACCTGGTCATGACCTATGTCGAGGCCGTTGGTTGAAACGGCAAAGGCCGGCACTTGGCCGGCCTTTGTGAAGGAGGGCGAGGCGCCAGAAGGCTACTTCGTCATCGTCGTCGGCATCATGCAGCACATCATCGTCATGCCGCCGCAGCTCATCATCATCGGCATGCCCGCCGCCATCATGTTCATCATCCCCTGGCAGCACTGCATGAACATGTCCTTCATGGCGTCGTTCATGGGCTCCATGGTGCAGGTCATCGCGCCGGCAGGCGTCATCGTGCAGGTCATCTTGCACATCATCATCGGCATGGTCATGCCGGGCATTCCCCCCATCATCGGCATCATCATGGGATTCAGCATTGCGGGGGTCATGCCGGTCATCATCGGCATCATCGGTTGCATCGCGGGGTTCATTGTGGCCTCCGTTGTCCTCAGAAGAATTTGTTCAATCGGTCTGCGCTTTGAGTATTATCTCCTCGAATCGCCGGCAAGCGCAGAATGAACTATCTGCTTCTTTCCTCCAATAAAGCGACGGTTCCTCCAAGACAGTGGAGATTTCGAGAATGATAGCGGACAGGTGTCCGTTGTTTTGGAGTGCCGCCGCCGTTACCGCCAAACAAAGGAAGCCTGATCGATGACCCGCTGGGTGGCGATCTTTCGTGACGATCCGTCGGCAGATTGGGTGCGCAAGAAGCACGACAAGGAACACTTCGACTACCTCGCCGCTCACAGCGACAGGATAAAGATCGGCGGTGGATTGCGGTCGGCGCCCGGCGAGTGGTTCTGCGGCGGGCTCTGGGTGCTCGAGGTTTCTGCTCGTGCGGAGGCCGTCCGTCTGATCGAAGCGGACCCGTACTTCAAGCTGGGTCTGCGCCTGGGCTACGACCTGTTCGTCTGGGGCAAGGCGCCCAACTATGGATCGGTCACCCTCTAGCCTGCACGCTCCGGCTGCGCTTCAGCCGGACAGTCATGCCGGAAAAAGAAATGCCGCTTGATCGAGGGTCGAAACACCGGTGGCCTGCTCACCGGCAAGGGACGCGATCTCACCGAGCAAGGTTTGCGTCGGTTGCAGCAAGTCTTGCCGATAAGGCGGATTATCGATCAGTCGGCCCTTCCTGCGATAGGCGTCGACTATCGTGGCGTCCGTAATGCGGATTCTCTGTGCCAGCACCGACCAGATTTCGTCGTCGCTCATCAACCGCTCGTAGCCTTCAGCGAACATTGCATGCACGCGACCGATGGCTCCGGGGTTGCGTCTCAGCCAGTCCTCGGAGACAAACCAATGGGTATAGAAGGCGTCGGGGTTTAGTCCGGCGGCCTGCATCAGGGTCCGCAGATCCGTGACAGGCCTTTGCTCGCCGAGCGTTATTGGCCCGATGCTGAGCGAGGAGAACTGGATCGCAGCGTCTATCTCGTCCTTCATCAACAATTGATTGAGCAACGGTGGAGCGGCCATGACCGACTTGGCATCAAGCTCGATGTCGAGGCCATAGGCTTTCTTGCCGGCGGCGCGCAGCACCAGCCAATCGAGGAAGGTATTACCGAAACTTCCCATCTTGCGTCCGCGCAACTCGCCGAATTGGGTGATCGGTGAGCTTGCCTTCACCACAACCGAATTGCTGTAGGACTGGTATCCATGGAAGGCCTTGATGGCCACGCCCGCCCGTCGCTGTCGGTGAAGGTCGACGAAGTTGCCGATCGCCACATCGATCGTGCCCGCGCGGAACAAGGTGTACTGCTGGCCAGGTGCGGCATAGTCGGTCGGCTCGACGGCAATGCCGTGCTTCTTGTCCAGGCCGTATTTCTCGATGGCGGTAGTCAACTCGGCCTGCCCGGAAGAGCCGATCACGGCAATACGGATCGACGTTGCGGGCTGGGCGTGGACGTGAGGCGCAAACCCGGCGAAGGTGACTGCGGCCGTGCCAGCCTTCAGGACCGTTCGTCGACCGGCTTTGATGATGGTGTTCATGTCATAACTCTCGGATGGGTGTGGTCAGATCGAGGCGGCCGTGCCTCGCGCAATGGGCCAGTCGGCGTCCGTCCAGCGCGCGAGATCGGGACTGTCGGAACGATAGGCAATGACCTGCAGCTTCAGCCCGCTTGCCCCGGACAGTAGCGCCGACGAGGCTTTTGCCGCCTCGAGTTCGTTGGGCCCGTGTTCGAGCTTCCAATCCTGCTCCGTGAGCTGGCGACTCACCTGCCCGACATCCTCGACCGCGAATGCCAGATGAGCCACGCGCGGTTCCTTCGCGCCAGGCTTCTCGATGAGTTCCAGCTTCACGCCGGTGCCGTCGCCTAGCATGGCGATCCGCTGGCCCGTGCGGCCGAGCGTACCGGTGCGCACCAAGCGCATCAGGCCCGTCTTGGACAGGAGTTCGATGAACAAATCCAGATTGCCGACCTCGAGGGCGACGTGATCGAGACGGTGCGTGCTCATGTACGCTCCTTCGCCGACCGCAGGCGTCCTCGGTTCACCAGATTGTAGGGATCGACTTTTGCCTTATGGTCGACAATGGTCGTGACGTCATCGAACAGACCATTGTCCTCGACCACGTTGCTGTGGGAATCCTGGTATTTGAGGCCGAGCGCGTCGCAATGATCAAGCACGTCACGCACTCGCTCAGCGCTGCCGTTGACGATCGTCACGACAGATGCGGCCAGTGACCGGCCGAGCTTGTCCAGGCCCAGCGCCCGCAACATCCACGGCGAGCGGATGAACTTCGTCTCCATCAGGAGTTCGTCGCCGAATTTCCGCTTCAGTGCCCGCTGGCCGGCGAGTGGATCGCGTGGGTCGAAATAGATGTGCGCGAATGCCGCCGACGGCAGGAACTGTTTCACCCAAAGCATACGATGGCCATAAACTAAGCCGCCTACGGGAGGGCGCGTCGGGGGCGTCTTGCCCCAAGGCTGCCAGCGCAACAATTCGCCCTTGTGCAACCTGGCCAGCTTGCCGATTTCATCGAACTGCGCCTCGTCGATAATCAGCAACACGCAACTTCCGGTGTATCCGAGCGCTGCGATTGGCTTCAATCCACCGGTCAGCCCTTCGTCCTGCGCCGCGGCCGCGCGGTGGCGATATTTGAGGTCGAGCGACATTTCGGTGACGAACTGTGCGGCATCTTCGTACCGCGGGAAAAGACCGAACGCCTCGGTCCAGTCGTGAGCCGGTTCGCTTCTCAGGGTCACTTCGCTGACCAAGCCGCCGGCACCGAAAGTATGTAGCACGGGATCGATCTCGCGGCCCCGCAGTTCGATGATGCGCGGACTTTCCTCGACGGTCACGATCTTCAGCGATTCAACCAGCCCGTCCCAGATTGCCCCATGACAGCCGCTGCCGAGCCCGACATGGCCGCCCGCGAGCCAGCCCGCGATGGTGGCAGTGGTGTAGGTCGTGGTCAGGGCAGGCATTTCGCGGCCGAACTTGCGCGCCACCGTTTCGAAAAGGCCATGCACGGTGCCTCCGGGCGCAGTGTAGGTCTGACCGACGCCGGGCCGGGGCTGGCCGCGCAGTCGGCGCATATCCAGGAGGATGCCCCCGAAGTCGGGGGTAATGAGCCCGAAGTTCGACGTCGCCGCGCCGCGCACGGTCAGGGGAACGCGAAAGCGAGCCGCGCAAGCGGCGACCGCCATCAACTCATCTGTCGTCGCCGGCGCGACGGCAGCTTCGATGCCTTGCGTCGGTCCGAGTTGCTCCTGGCGCTGCGAGCTGTGGTCCCGAAGTACCGGCGAGAGCCAGGACTGGTCGCGCAGCATGCGCCGGATGGCGCCGAGATCGGTGGCGATCTGTCCTTGGCCAAGGGTGCCGCGCAGCGCTTCAATGGCGGCACTGGCGCCGGTGGCATTCATCGGTTGTCCCCCAGTTCCGCTAGGGCCGCGTCGGCCCCGGCCAGTGGCGGCCGCAATTGTTCGACGACCGCCGAAGTGAGTGGTTTCTGAAATTCGAGAAGGCCTCCCACCGAAGCCAACGCTCCCAGTCCCGTGAGCTCCCCGATCATCCCAGCGGCTCCAGCGCTTCCTCGAAGGCCGGCAACTTGATCAGCCCCAGCACGTGGTCGGCGAGCGAGGCGAGCTTGGGGTCGCCTGCGCGCCGCGGGCGCGACAGGTCGACAGGGATATCGGCAGCGACGCGGCCAGGCCTGCTGCTCATCACGATGATGCGGTCTGCAAGAAGACAGGCTTCCGCGATGTTGTGAGTCACGAGCACGACTGTGCGCGGTTTCTCCATGAAGAGCCGGGAGACTTCCAGGCGCATGGCGACAGCTGTCAATTCGTCCAGCGCCGCGAAAGGTTCGTCCATCAGAAGGATGTCGGGGTCGACGACCAGCGCGCGGGCCAGCGCGGCACGCTGCTGCATGCCGCCCGAGAGTTGGGCGGGAAATCTGCCGGTCGCCTCGGCCAAGCCCACCTTGGCCAGAACGTTGGCCACCGCCGGGCCGGACGCATCGGCATCTGTCCGGGCATTGAGGACGAACGCGACATTCTCGGCCACCGTCTTCCAGGGCAGCAAGCGAGGCTGCTGGAACATGCAGGCCTGACGTGCGCTGGCAGGGTCGCGCAGAAACCTGCCCCGGTATTCGGTATCCAGGCCGGCTGCGACGTGCAGCAAGGTGGTCTTGCCGCAGCCGCTCGGCCCGACGATCGCCACGAAGCTTCCGGCCGCCAAGTCGAGATTGATGTCGTCGAGCACGAGAGTTTCGCTGCGGCCGGTCGGGAAACGCCGGCTCAAGCCGCAGAACTGCAAGCGGGCGCTCACGTCGTTTCCTTGCGCCGCCAGCGGAAGACGTGCTGTTCGACGGGTCGCAGCACGCAGAGTTCGAAACCCAGCATGATGACCAGGAACGGCAGCGCCGTGCCGATCACGTCGCCCATGTCGGCGACGTTGTAGAAATATTGGATGCGATAGCCGACACCGGATGCCTGCCCCAGCAACTCGACGAAAATCATGATTCGCCAAGTGAGCGACAGGCCGTTGCGTGCCGCTGAGAAAATGAACGGCAAAGTCTGCGGCACCATCACACGGCGGACGATGGCCGGCCGGGATACGCCGAATACCCGCGCCATCTCCTGAAGCTCAGGGTTGATGGCTCGCATGCCGTCCCACACCGCTTGTGTCATGGATGGCGCAACGACGCAGGCGGTGCCGACCATGGCCGCAAGGTCATTGATGCCAACCAGCAGATAGACGGCGATGATCAGCAGCAGCGACGGGACCGATGCCGCGATAGTAACCCATGGCCCGCAAATCCGCGCCAGCGGCTGGTACAAGCCAAGCGCCACGCCTGCGCAAACGCTGAAGATGAGGGCGATGGCGAAGGCACCGGCGATGCGGTAGCCGGTCACCAGGATGTCGGACCAGAAGTGGGCCTGCGCACTGAGATTGATCATGGCGCGCAGCGACGCGCCAACTCCCGGCAGTGCCTGTGCGCCAGTTGCCGCGGAAATCGCCTCCCATATGGCGAGCAGTAGCACGGCCGATAGCGCTACTTCGCCGATATGCCGAACGAGGCGCGGCTGGCCGGGAGCCGAACCTTGAAACATGCCCATCCCTCCCCCGTTCGAACTGCCGAACGTCGTCGATGTCGTCGCTGACAGCCATCGAAAGTATTCATCGTTATGGAAGTCGAACGGAGTGAAATTTCGTGACCAGCTTCCGGTTGTCGCGGTGGTGCTCCATCGCCGGTGCTGCGACTCCCTTCAGTGCTTCGTCACTCAGAATCTTGCCTCGCACCGCCTTCTTCGTAGCGGAATGCCGAGTCGACGACGGAAAGGCGTGCAGCGTTTCTCATCTCGAGGAGTCCCGACGAAATCGTCTATTGCCGCGTCCGTCACCGCAGCCGAAACCAGTCAATCGAAAGCGGCTGAGTGAATATGAGAGGCAGTTCATAATATCCTTCGTTCGAGTCGGACCGCGCCGATCGCGAGTCGAAGGGGAGTTGGCGCCGTCCGAAGATATCTCTCCCACAGCACCACGATTCGAAACGAAGCTTTCCGCACGGTTACGCTTTCGACGGGAAGATTCTGTTTATTGACGTCAACGCGCCTGCCACGCTGACCATGGTGCTCGTTACGCTCCGGCGGGCGTAACGCCAGCGTCTGGTGCTCGATCATGTGGCGTGCTGTTCTTTCTTCTCCTTCCTCCTCCGAGAAACCTGTTACGCCTGCTCTCAATCGCCGCCGCATTCTCGTCGGCACGATCGGGCTGGCCGGGGGATTCGCTGGCGAGCCGCTCATCGGCGGCAGCACGGCTACTGCGCAGCCGCTCGAAGTTCCGTCCTGGATGAAGGAACAGGGGGATCCGGTCGTCAGCCATCCTTACGGCGTGCCGTCGCCCTTCGAGAGTAGTGTGATCCGCAAGTCGCGGGCGATTCCGCCGTTTCCGACCGCAGCATCGTCGGGGACGCCCCTGCAGGACCTGCACGGCATCATCACGCCGAATGGCCTTCATTTCGAGCGCCATCACGCCGGCATCCCGGCGATCGATCCTGGCCTTCACCGCCTGCTCATTCACGGCCTCGTGGAGCGACCGCTCGTCCTGACGGTCGACGACATCGTCCGCTTTCCGTCGGTCTCGAGGCTGCATTTTCTCGAATGTTCCGGCAACACGCCAGGATGGCGCGGCGCAAAGGCGGACTGGACGCCGCAGGAAACCCATGGCCTGCTGAGCTGCTGCGAATGGACGGGCGTTCTTCTCTCGACGCTGCTGGCCGAGGTCGGCGTCAGACCGCAGGCGCGGTGGGTGCTGGCGGAGGGTGCCGATGCCGCCGCAATGACCCGCAGTATTCCCATCGAGAAGGCGCTGGACGATGCCATCGTCGCCTATGCGCAGAACGGCGAGCACCTGCGGCCCGAACAAGGCTATCCGCTGCGCCTGCTGCTGCCCGGCTTCGAAGGCAACATGAGCGTGAAGTGGCTGCGGCGGCTCAAGGTCGGCGACCAGCCGTTCCAGTCGCGCGAAGAGACAGCGAAATACACGGACCTGATGCCGGATGGAAAAGCCCGGCAGTTCACGTTCGTTATGGAGGCCAAGTCGGTCATCACCCGTCCGGCGGGTGGGCAGCGGTTACGCGGCCCGGGCTTCCACGAGATCACTGGCCTTGCATGGTCGGGCCGCGGCCGGATCCGGCGGGTCGACGTTTCGACCGACGGCGGCGCGAATTGGCGTGAGGCGAACCTGCAGGAGCCGGTGCTGCCGAAGTGCCTGACGCGGTTTCGCCTGCCCTGGACATGGGATGGCACGGCCGCCCAGCTGCAGAGTCGCGCCATCGACGAGACCGGTTACGTTCAGCCGCCGCGGAGCGCGCTGGTCGACGTGCGCGGGCTCAATTCGGGCTATCACTTCAATGGAATCCAGAGTTGGGCCGTAGCGAATGACGGCAGGATCAGC
>Ga0209909_100342_pt1 | contig 39152 bp, 37 predicted proteins | sample FECB22metaG_FD_188302 | JGI IMG/M metagenome (GOLD analysis project Ga0209909, IMG submission 188302) | Cyanobacterial communities from the Joint Genome Institute, California, USA - FECB-22 (SPAdes) (version 3) | ecosystem: Environmental > Aquatic > Thermal springs > Hot (42-90C) > Microbial mats... | reverse complement strand
GGCCTTCAACTCGCGCAGCCCCTGCATCAGCAGCGGGCGTTGCGCGCCAGGTTGAGCATGAGCGACCGCAGTCCATTCGTGTCCGCTCCAGAGCCATGCAGGGACGTCGAGCGGCCGCTCTCCTTCTGCCACGGGCGGAACGCGAAACAACCGTAGTTCGTCTCTCCGATCAGCGAACGCCCTGGCATATTCGCCATTGGGATCGAGGATGATAAACCGCGCATTGGGAACTCCGGTCTTACCGGTGTCCTGGATGGCCTTCTCGGCTGCCGCCATGGACCATCGAATTAGTCCTGCCACACTGCACGATTTGCCGCTGCCAGTGTTTCCCAACACTGCAAGATGCCGACCGAAAAGCTTGTCGGGGTCGACCATGATGGCCGCGTTGGACGCCATCGGAGAGGAGCCAATTCTGACTCTCTTGTCATCATCCCTCGCGCCCACGATGGCTTCGACCTGTGGGGGCGTCGGGATAAGAACTTGGTCGCCCACTGATGGAAATGCGACGACGCCACGGGAGAGTTCATACTTGGTCATTCCCGAAGCGCGGTCGCGCCGGGATGTCAGCGTTCCCACTGGGGATAACGACATTTTCCGCAGCGGAAACGGAAGATCAATCAGGCCGAAATCTTTCAGACCAGCACGCTTTGGATAAGGAGAGCGTTCGATCCCGATCCAGGTTATGTAGGCTACTGTCGCACCAGCTTCATTTGGGATGAGCACATATCCATTGAGGCGCGGAAACCCCGCCGGCACTCCGGTATTCAATGCCGTGGAGTGCGGAGCGTCCAACTCAAGAAGCACCCTGACTTCGTCAGGCGCAACTGACTCGACGATCCCGACAACGAGACCCGACAATCGTTCGATTGGAGTTGTCATACTCCCCTCACACCACGCCGGTCGTAGGCACGGGAGGCGGTGCCGCAGGCGGGTCGCTGGCTTTAGGATCACCTGGACGATGCTTCAACAATTCTGTCATTCGACCCGAAATGTAGTCGAGCGCCGGTTTCGGCAAGTAGTTTGCAACCAACGTTGCAAGATCCGAGAAATGCGGGCCAATCAGCAGTGAAACCTGCGCCTCTCGCGTCTTTTCAATAAAGGCCTTAAGGCGATCATCAATCGAGTAGGCCATGATCACCAAATGAGTCGATGGAATCGTAAGCATATCGAGCAGTACTCGATTTACGTGATCGTCGCCGAAACCATAGCCATAGGTCACGACAACCGCGTTGGGTCGACATGCTGCGGCGGCGAAATCGCGAAAGAGCTCCGCATATGGATATTGGGTCGTTTCGACGTCCTTCGCGGCATTGGGATAGATCATGACCGTATCGACGGGCTTCCTGGGAATGTCGGTATGATCCGCAGGTGCTCCGAAGGGGATTCCTTTTCGGTAGATCCGTCGTTCGTCCTTGTCGAAGAACCAGTCCAATGAACCGTGGAGCTTGGTTAGGCGGATAACGCCTTCCATGAACCGAGGCTCTCCTCGAATTCCCGGTGGATTATAGTGGACATCAACTTCGACGCGCGACGCGCGGAAGATCGGATTCAAAGCGCCGACAAATCTGTCAATAATCCGAAGGCCTGCAAAGTCGCAGCCATGTTCGACAAGGCGGTCGTAATTGGTCGTGAAGACATGCAAGCGTTCGCGAGACGCAGCTCGGCTCGCAAAGCTCAGTAAAAATGATTGCAGAGCTCCTTGGGCAGCATCTTTCGCTGCCGCGTCGTTTCCAGCCGCAATTCCGCTCTCCGTCTTTAGTAGAGACGTGAGAAATCCCGACATCTGACTATCGATCCCATCCTTAAGGATCTTTTCTGCGCCCTTGTCGATGATTCCCAGACCGTCCAGCAGAGCGAATGCACTTCGGAATTGATCTTCAATGTTTGCCGTGCCTCGCTTCATGGCCGTCGCACCAGCCTGCGCATGCGCATCGATGGCGGCATCATACGTAGTTCCGAAAGCAACCTTCGCCATTCCCGTGGCCCCCACCCCGGCGATGCTGCCAACCGCCACAGTGAAGCCGCTGCCAAGCAGCAGATTGAGATGCTCCGCCTGGAAAACAGCAGAAAGCCATGGCTCGATTTGCTTGCGAGCACCATTGACCAACTTGTCCAGTTGGTCGAGATCGCCAGGCAGGTCATCCCAACCACCTGAATGGCTACCTACGCGATAAAAATGCTTCTTATCCATACGCCCCCCGATCGCCGTGATCACGCCTCCCATTGTTCCATGCCACTCGGGATCGATTTCTTGAGTGCAGACCGCGGCGCAGGTTCAACGCCGAAGTCCGAGGCTACGTAACCAAGCGTCGACCTGGCCGAACGCGTCCTGTTGCCATTGCTCTGGAGACCGATCTCCCATTATCTGACTGTTCTGAACGAATTGGCGGACGCAGGTGGGCCCGAAATCTTCCACGGATATGAACTTTGCGTCGATGAAGCGGTATCCGGCCTCGCCGCTTGCTTGGGCGAGAATCACCCGGCATTCCTCGGCCAGTACCTCGGGACCTCCCGGGTAGTTCCGGATGCAATAGTAGATGTCGTAGGCGTCCTTCTGCTTGTACCGGCCGTTCAGCGCATGGCCTTTCATGGCAAGCAACGCTGGGATGGAGCAGACAGCCACCTCCACCCGATTGGTGCCGCCCTCCGGCATCGGGCCTTCGATCGCCACCATCTTGTAGAAGGTCGTCGCCAGATCCGCACCATCTGCACGCTGCACCGCGAAGTTGCTGATCAGAGGCGGCTTGTTCTTCACGATCTCTGCGTCACGCGGCATCAGGAAGTCGACGATGATTTCAATGGCGGGCCCGCCGTCGCCCGGCTGAATGGTTCGCCCAAGCTGAAACCGGCGCAGCCCATCGCGTTGCTGGTAGCCATGTTCTTGGAGGGCCCCCACGAGCGTGGCGTACTCGCCGTCACCCAACGCCTCGGCATCGAGGCCGAGATCGACGTCGAGCGTGCCAACATGGGGCATGTCGTCGTTCTCGAGCAGCAGCCACGGAACGGCCCCGCCAATCACAGCGAACTTGCCTTTGAAGGCGCCGAGTATCTGGCCGATCTCCACCAGAACAGACTTCACCGCGGCCGTGGTCCGGTCGCCATAGTCCGTCGCCGATTGCGGCTCGCCCGGCGTCATTTCCATGACAATTTCTCACGCCGAAGATGATCGGCCGCCTCGAGGCCCCGCTCTCCGGCTTGCGCGAGATCGAGGTAGGTTTGAAGAGGGCTGGTGCAGACAGCGCCGGGCGCCGGTTCGACCGCGTCGAGGAACAGGCCGTTATCCTTTGGCACCATGACCACGACATTCTCGCCCTTCTGGGCGGGAGCCAGTTTCAGCTCCCTCTTCAGCCGGTCAATCGCATCTTCCTCGGCATAAAAATAGTGCATGACGGTCCGTCCATAGGGCGCCAGCCACTGCGCTGCCGAAAACGATGCCAACGCGATCTGCCCGCTTACGGATTTGCTACCCAACACGCGGCGCGCCGCGTCGTCAAAGGACTTGCCATGCAGCGTGGTATAGAACCCCTCACGCTTGGCGGCAGGCGATTCGTACGCATCTCGCCACGCATCAAGTAGGTCGTCGGGTCTGCTGAGAACGAGCCCCTCTTCCGAAAGCTCCGCCCATTCGTTATCGATCAACCCCGATCGCACATTGCTCACATGGCCGAAACTGACCTGAGCTGCTTCGGCAAGCTCGGCGACGCGCCAAGCCCGCTTTGGGTCACGCAGCAGCACACGCAGTACCCGGGCTGACTTCGGCTTGAAGAGGGATTTGAGTTCTCGGCGTGCCGCCGCAGGTCTGGTGGGGACTAGGCGGTCGATGAACACGCCGTCAAAGACAAGCCGGGCGTTGCCTTCGAGATCGAGGAATCCCACCTTCTCGTCACGGCAAAGGGCGCGCGCCTCGGCTGACAGGTAAGGCGCGATGAAGACCGGCAAAGAACCGGGCTCGTGATGAGCCGCGTAGTTGCGCAACTGCAGCAGGCCTGTGCGGACGTATCGGGGTTGGCCGCTCGACTTCACCTCACAAACGATCGAGTATCGGCGACCGGCAACGTTGATCTTTGCGAGAATGTCGATGCCGCGATCTGGTCCGTCCGGCTCTATGTTCACCTCGCGAATTTTGATTGCAGGCACTTCCTGCAGGAGCGACGTCAACGCGCCCGCGGCCTGCTCTTCTAGTCCTTTCATTGAATTTGATGCCTTCAGCATTTGCTGAAAATAGGACATCCAGTGAAATTTTGTCAAGCGGATTTCACTTTTACTGGCGCTTTCAACAAATGCTGAAATATGGCGGTTAATGAAAGCGGAAGCGACTGCTTGATGCAGCCTACCTAAGCGCGTTGTCCAGAGCCTGCCGCCAAGCAGTCCAGTCCGAATTACAGAATCAGCGCGTCCAAACGCTTGCCCTCCTCCACACTAAGCTCGAAGGCCACAGCTTCCATCGCCAAAGAGACCTGAGCGACTGATCTGCAGCCAAGTATGACGGCAAGGTTGCGACTTCTACCAAGCAGCCAGGACAAGGCGACAACAGGTGCGGCGACCCGCCGGTTGGCGGCAATGTCATGAAGAACCGCCGCTGCATCGGTGATGGCGGCAAGCCGATCGGGAGCAAACCGCTCATCCGAACGGCGATAGTCGTCGCTAGCTTGTTGAGGCCAACTCCGCGCCGTTCCGCTGAGAAGCCCGCGCGCGAGCGGTGAATAAGCGACAAACGCCGCAGGTGAGTCCGCTACGGCTCCCAGAAGAGCGCGCTCCGGCTCACGATGGAGAAGCGAATACTCGTTTTGAACGGCCACTATTGTGACGACAGCCCCCGCACGGGCGAGCGTTACGCTGTCGATCGCAGACAGGCCGATCCCACCGATCTTACCTTCGGCTTGAAGCCGGGCCAGTGCCCCGATGGCCTCTTCGACGGGGACGGCCGGGTCCTGCCGGTGTTGATAGACGAGATCGATGCGATCCCGCTGCAATCGGCGCAACGAACCTTCAACGGCAAGGCGCAGCGAATCAGGGCGGCTATCCAGCCCCGCAATCTTATCGTCGATGAGTTTGTAACCAACCTTGGTCGCAACCACAGCCTGGCCCGACCGAGAAGCCAACGCCTCCGCAAGGACCTCCTCATTGACGTAGGGTCCGTACAGTTCGGCGGTGTCAAAGTGGCGAACACCAAGCTCCAGGGCATGATGGATGGTCCTAATCGCGCTTCGCCGATCCACATGTCCGAACAATCCAGACAACGCCATACAACCAAGGCCCAGGCGCGCCTCACCGAACAGATCGCCAACCGCCGAGCGGTCAACCATCCGGCGTCACGCCCATACCGAGGCGATCGTGGATGAAAGTCATAATTTCACGCTCGACCGCTTCGCGGGTTTCAGAAGTCATCGTGATGAATGTGCGACCAAGATCGTCGGCGAATGCCGATATCCTCTCGCCGGCAGCTTGACGAAATTGTTCGTTAGGATCGCGGCCCGGACCCAACGGAACGGCTTGGTCTAGCTTGGTAATGATGAGGAGATCGTAGTCACGAGCGTAGCTGCGGGCGACGTCCTCGAGAATAGAATGCCGCGCCTCGTCGCGTCGGCGGCCCGTCACTTGCAGCGCCGCCTCCAAATAACCCAACGCATCGAAGATCGCTCGGTCCACCAAGATCACGTCGCTCGTGAGCGCAGCCATCGCCTCGCGGCGCATACCTTCGGCCATGATCCACAGCGCCGTATCCTCCGTCTGCTCACTCAGGATAGGAAAGCCTGCGTCACGGGCGGCCCGGGCGAGATCCTTGACGATCGTCACACGCAAACCTTCATGCTCAAGCTTGGCCGCGAGCGAACTAAGAAGTGTGGACTTTCCGGTTGAGTGCGTCCCGGCGACACCGACCTTCAGAACGCGCCGAGTCATAGGAAGGAACCCTGTTTCGGGTCGAGAATGTCGGCGTCCTGGAGGGAAGCCTGTCGCTTGGTCTCGGGCACGCGCCGTAGCAAATCGATGAAAATTAAGCCGGTCAGGGTCGCATCAAACAGGGCGGCGTGATGGTGGCCTCCCGATCGACCCGCTGCCTCCCGATCAAGCCCAAGATGCGCCCCGAGCTTGCCAAGGGCGTATGAGTCCAATCCAGGAAGTACCGCGCGGGCAAGCTTCAGCGTGTCTATTGCCGTATTCGGCACCCACTCCGGCAAAGATCTTGCTAGGATATCAACCTCGACGCGGACATTGTGCCCTACGATTGGCGTGTCTTCGATCCAAGGCAGGATGGCGTCTGCGATATCATCCATGTTCGGAGCATCGGCGACGTCTTCATCAGTCAGGCCGTGGATCCGTGAAGCCGCGGCCGTGATTGGTTGTACCGGCCTGATCAACCAATGACGTTGATTGCCAGTGATCGACAGGTCCGCCACCTCAACCATGGCAAGCTCAATGATCTCAGGCGGGGACGCACCGTTACCTTCAACGTCAATCACCCAGAAGCGGTCCCGTGCTAGGGCCATCCAATCTCCGCTCGCCCGTGTCGGCGCTCAAGATGCGGCAAGGCGCCATCGTGGACCTGATAGTTCAGCGAGTGCTGAATAAAATAGCGTTGCTGTTCTGCGCTATTGGACACCGCGATGCGCCTCTCATCAATATCGACGACCTGTCCAACAAGACCAGCGAGCTGCGCAAGCGCTTCCACCTCTGCCGTGCTAGGTCGGCGGTGCGCAGCGGCACATAGTTTGATCTGAGTCGTAGGACAGATGTCGCAAAATGTCGCGTATTCCGTAGTGCCCATTGTAGTCGGCGACTCCATGCGCAAAGCTAACGCCGCATGACGTGTTCCGGAACAGCGTCTGTCCTCTGAAAGCATCGAGAACACGCCCCTCGACCACTTCCGGAAGTATTTTGCGGCGAGCGATATCATCGTAGAGGTCGTCGACCCCAATCATTCTAAAATGTCGCCGGATTTCGTCGCGAAAGAACAACCCGGTGAAAACCGTCGCGTTCGCAAAGCGAGCAAGCTCGCGGGCGCGTAAAAGGTGCGCATCGCTATCGTTCACACCAGCGATGAGGGGTCGCCAGTAGAAGATAACCCTTGTCCGGCGCACATGCTGGCTGAGTGTTTCCAAAGACCGCTCTGCGATTCCGCTGTCGACGGGCTCGATCCGCTGATCGGTAATACCTGACCATGTAACGAGGATGGTTAACCGGATGTGAGACAAGCGCTCGAGGCGCGCCACGTCCGCTGGATCGATTCGCCATCGTGTGATCACAAGTACCTGGTTGGTCAGTTGACGCTGATCGAGCGCCTCCAGCGTCCGAAAGAGATGTTCTTTGACGACCGGGAGAAAGGGATCAGTTGCCCGATTGAAGATCTGGATGGGTGTCGCGCCGGAGCGGAAGGCCCAATGCCCTACCAGCGTCCCGACCGCCTCCTCATCGTCCATAACGAGATGCGGCCGCTTCATGTCGTAGTTGTCGAAGAGGTGCCTCACGCAGAACCCGCAGTCGAGCGGACAGCCCACCACATGGTTTAAGCTCAGACCCGACTTGCGATACTCGACAACGTCACGAAGAGTCGGTGGAAGGTCCTCAGGGGCTCGGCGCAACTTCCTGACCATATTCCCACCTGGCGGCGCCCTCTGCGGTTTACCCACCAAAGCCGAGGCAGTTCTCGATTTTGGTTTCTGAGCCTACATTACCGAAGCGCGGCTGGCGACCGCGGCGAAGCTAGAGAGCTGATGCCGTGCGACAGTCTTCACTGGATCGGCTCCCAATCGACCGCCAACGGGGACCAGCTCGATAGAGGACTTGGCCGGGCCAACGGAAGCCCAGCCCCAGAATTTGGCGACGCGCTGTTTAAAGAACGCGCTTTGATGATCACTTCTGAGATCGCGAACCCCTGAATTGATTTTGGCCCGGTCCCTTCTGGAAGGTCGGCGACGTGACGATCTCTCCCCTCGAATCAGTCGGGGCATGCCGTCTGCACACCTAGATCGTAAACTGCTTTGCCCTGTAGTTAGCGACGCGCGCTATCCGACCGACAAGATATGTTCGATAATCGGCCAAGAGCCCTCCTGAATCCGACTGACCATCATTTAGCATCTCATCGGTGGCGCGCAGCGCTTGTTCGAGGGTCAATCCGCCTGCGCCATCATCCACTAGGCGATCGCTCAAGGTACGCTCAAGGTCGCGTCGAAGATCTTCAGTCAGAGTCGATCGCGCTTCGAAGTACATCAATCGCAAACCGAATGTCCGAAGGCGCTCGTCATCAAGCTTTTGGACGATGGCCAATGCTTCTCGCCAACTCGCATCATGGAAGGCGACCATGCGAGCCTCATCATCCGGACCAGGAAATCCGTCATAGATCTGTTCTTCTACATGAGGCGACCGCAGACGTGGCGCGCGCGCGGCGACGTAAGCCGAGACAAGTCGAGCGCAGAACAATGGATCATCTCTAACGCGGCGAGCTCGGGCCTCGATCTCATCCAGGTCAGCGCCGCCCCGGATCTGATCTGGTGCGTCGTAGAGCGCCGTCAGTGTGGGCGCGGCGTTGATTCTTAAGCGACGAACAGGGCTCGGTTTCAGAGCGAGCTCCGCACGCAGATCATCGTCCGTCATCGACACGAAACGATCGACAATGCCATCCAATCTCAAACACAACCGACCATTGGCCTGGTCTGGATCTCGCCCCAGGCAGACGACGGGTGCGTGATGAGCCTCGTTTCCAAAGAACTCTGTGATAAAGAAACCATGCTCAGAGTCGATGAAATCAGCGACGGTTGCCTTGTTCGAAAAGCGTACAAACCGCTGCCAAAGCTCGGGGGAGCGCTCATGTACGCAGCGACACAGACCAAGCGTTGCGAGAACATCAGCCATGGCGTCATGAGCTTTGGCGTGAGCGATGTCATTCGCCGACGCCAACTGCTCCAGACGGAAAATGGGGCGACCTTCTGGTCCGACAGGCACCGATAGGCAGGCCGGGGAAAGCGCCGCCGCCGCCATAACCAGGCCCAAGACATCCGCGCGGCAGTTGCCGTGGTTGCTCGTGAGATAGGCAGGATGGAGTGTCTGAAAGAACGCGTGTCGCAGCATCTCCTCGTCGAAACGAATGGAGTTGTAGCCGACGAAGATTGACGGAGACCAAGACAGGAGCTTCCGCCGGATTGCTTGGACCATTTCATAGTGTGATGGCAGGCCCTGATCGGTCAGTCGCGCAATGGGCAGACCGTTTGTGCGCAAAGCGGTCGGATGGGGTACCACGTGCGGGAGGAGGCGCGAGCGTACTTCGAATCGATCTGTCTCGTTGAGGTCCGTATCGGTCCGAATGGCCGCAAAATGCACGATCTGGTCGAAACCGTGCTTAAGACCCGTCGTCTCTGTATCGAAGAAGACGAAGCTCAACGGGTTCACCTATTCCTGAAAGCGCCCCGCCAATCGATATCGCATCGCCGAAGCACTTACCCGGAATTTGCGGGCAAGTGCCTCGATTCCAGCGTCATCCTCGAGATCCAATCCGCCTGCATCCAGCGCGCTCTTGAGAAATTCTTGCGGCATCAGCAGCTCTGCCGCAAAAGCGTTGGCGTCGATCTCAAGCGGGTCGATGCCCTGCGAAGAAACGTCATCCCGTAGTAGCACGCGAAACCCCTTGTCGACGTGAACTGCCTTCCGAATCACTTCGGCATGCAGCTCGTGATGAGCGAGTTCGTGTGCCGCCGAGAATCGTTGACGGTTGGGGTGGTGCAGCGCGTTGACGCCGATGATGCCGACGCCATCCTTTATATAGGCCATACCCGAGAGATCCTCGTCCAGCGGCGCGTACTGGAGAACGATGTTTCTAGCCTTGATGATGCGTTCGATCGGAACAGGCACCCCTTTCACACCGAAATCCCGCAAGATAGTGCGAGCGCGCTCGCGGGCTTGCTCGGGCTTCGCAATCACGACCCAGCCTTTGTTGCACCGCGTTGCGCGAGCGCATTCGCGATCAGATCAGTGATTTGGGCTTTGCCGCGCGCGGTGATGGTGTCATCCGACAGGATCATATCCAAGTCCTCCTGAGTCGCTGGTTTCGGTGGCGTCGGTAGCAGGTCTGAGACCTTGGCGAACTCGAGCGCCGTCGCGAGACGATAGACGTGGTGCAGCAGCACGTTTTGCCGGCCACTCTCTATATTGGCGATGGACGCCCGCGACATCCCGGCCCGGCCGGCCAACTCGCCTTGAGTAAGGTCGAGTTCTTTTCGTCTCGTCGCGACCGCCCGCCCGAATGTTTTGTAGATGGCCTCGTCCGACATGCCGTGGGTTTGCAGGACGCGAGTCTCAATGTCAATATTACTCACATAATGTGCTTATTGAGCACATTGATATGTGCTTATTGACAACCATTTAAATCTCTGGATTCCTTCGCCCACCGGCGAGCAACCGGCTCGATTGGCGATGAGCAGAAGGAAACCAGAGCATGTCTAAGCGCATCCATGTCGTTCCCCGCGATTCAGGTTGGGCGACGCGCCGCGAAGGGGCGTCGCGCGTGGGATCCACCCACGAGACCCAAGCCCAGGCGACGGAAGCGGCACGCGGTACCGCGACCCGCGAGCGCGGCGAGGTGGTCATCCATCGACCGGATGGCCGCATCCGCGACGCGAACTCCTACGGCAACGATCCATTTCCCCCGAAGGGCTGAACGGGAGGGGGCACGTTCACGAGGCGCCCCCTCTTTACCGACTCGGCGAGTTCGGCCCGGCACAACCAAGGACCACGCTTCATGTCTGACTTTCCTCTTTCGCGCCGGGCTGACATTCGCCCCAACGATCCGTTCGCCGATCCGCTGGACGCGGTTCTCGCGGAAATCGCCGTCAATATTCAGCTGCCGCCTGGCCTTCATGCCAAGGCGGTCGACCGCTACGAAGCGGTCCGTCGCTACATCGAACGGCCGGGCAGCCCGCTCGAGGGGCGAGTCGTCTGCTTCTACCCGCAGGGCTCGATGGCGATCGACGCGACGACCTCGACCCGCGGCACCGATGACGAGTACGACCTGGATATCGTGGCAGAGATCGAGGGGCCGGACGACGGCCCCGAAGCCTTGCTGGACGATCTTGAGGAGGCGCTGAAGGGCTACCCGGTAAGCCGGATCGTGCGCCAGACGAGGTGCGTCACCCTCTATTACGCCGACGGCATGCATTTGGATGTCACGCCGTCCCGGCGCCGAGCGCCCAAAGAGAAGGAGGGCGAAATCCCTCATGCTAAGAAGGGGGCACGTACCGAGCTGCCGCGCTACGTGCCGATGAACGCCTATGCGTTCGCCCAATGGTACTTGATCCGCACGCCGGTGGAGGAACGTTTCGCTCTCGCCCTGAACCGCCGCCTCTATGAACAGGCCGGCATCGCATTCGCCGCGGCGAAAGTCGAAGAGGTCCCGCCGCAGACGCCGCTGATCATCAAGAGCGTGACCACCGTAGCGTTGCAGCTCGTCAAGCGCCATCGCAACATCGTCTACGCGACCGAGACGGGCCGCATCCCCCCCTCCGTGGTGCTGTCGTGCCATGCAGGCCACGCCGCCCGACCGGGCCTTGGGCTGGCGGACATGGTGATCAGGCAGTCGCGCTGGACCGCGAGGGCCATCGACGAGGCTGCCCGACAGGGGCGCCTCCTGTCTGTTCTCAACCCGGAATTCGCCGCCGAGCGTTTCACTGACCGCTGGCCCGAAACGCAGCTCCAGCAGACGACCTACTCCCAACACCTGCACACCTTGGCGAACGGCATGGAAGCCGCACGCAACGGCAACGTCCAACTGGAAGATTTGCAGGCCTGGCTTCGCGACCAGTTCGGCGACAGGGTGGTCACCCGTTCGGTCACAGCCTTCAATCGACGGATTGGACAGCAGGTCCAGGCGCGGCAGCACGGCTACACCCGCTCCGGCGGTCTCTTCGTCCCCGCCGCCCCTGCAATCATCGGCACAGGAGCAGGTCTTGCCCCCATCGCTGCGCGCAGTCACACCAACATGGGCGAGCGTCGGTAGCAGTGTTCATGAGCATCGATGCTCAGATATCGGACATGGCGTCGCTCTGGCCGAATCTCAGGCTTGTCGCCCGGGAAGGGGCGTGCGCGGCCTGGCGCGGGCCCCTTCGACCGTTGATGCAGACTTTCGACATTGAGATCGTCTATCGGGCACCGGCCGTTATCGAGCGGTCGGACGCTCGCGTCCTCCAGCCGAAGGTGACCGTGCTGTCTCCACCCTTGCGAAGGCGTCCCGGCGATCGTGAGGGCGCCTTACCTCACGTCTACTATGGCCCCGATGGCGAGGTGATGCTCTGCATGCTCGACCCGGACGCCGGAGAGTGGTCGCCGGGAGATAGCCCGGCGCAGACCACGGTTCCGTGGATCATCGATTGGCTCGCCGCATACGAAGGATGGCGCGCCACCGGAAAATGGACGGGCAGCGGCCGTCATGTCGAACCGGAACGAGGCAATGTCTAAGACCAGTATTCCTCAGAAAGTTCAATCCGCGCTATGGGCGCGGGCGGGCGGTCGATGTCAGTATCGGGGCTGCAATGCGGACCTGGTCGGCGATCTGATCGCCGGTCGTCAGGACGGCATCTTCGGCTTCATCGCACATATCGTTGCAGACATCGAAGGAGGTCCCCGAGGCGACCCGATCCGATCGCCCCAGCTTTCGCGAAGCCTGGGCAACCTCATGCTCATGTGTGCTCGTCACCACAAGCTGATCGATGTCGAGGCCGTCGCCGAGCATCCGGAGCCTGTTCTTCTCGCCATGAAGGCGGAGCATGAAACGCGGATCGCGACGGTCACAGGGATTGATGAAGATCGAGCGTCCCATGTCGTGCGATTCGCGGCCAGCATCGGTGACAACGAGGCGCTGGTGTCGACGCAGGCGATCTTCGCCGCGATGCCCCCCGATCATCATCCGGCAAGCGGACAGACCTTGGATCTGGAAATGGTCGGATGCGCATTCCGCGACAATGAGCCGGCCTACTGGGCGTTTCAGCGTGAGAACCTTCGGCGCCAATTCGAGGCAAAGTTGCGCGGCCGAGTTGAACGCCAGGAGATCCGACACCTGAGTGTCTTCGCACTCGCCCCCCAGCCACTTCTGATCGAACTGGGCCGACTCCTCTGCGACATCGTCCCAGCCGCAATCCGTCAACGACACCGAGAACCAGCGACCTGGCGTTGGCAGGCGAACCAGCTGCCGATGACGTTCGAGGTGTCCGAACCCGACCGCGCGGCGACGGGCTCAGTGGCCTTGAAGCTCGGCGTCAGCGCGACGGTCGTTGACGATCGGATACGTAGCGTCCTCGGTCCCGATACGGCGGTGTGGTCTCTATGCGCAGGCAACCCCCACAATGACATTCTGCGGCGCCCGGAGGATCAAGCGGTTTTTCGAAGCACGCTCCGCGGTCTCTACGACCGCATCAAGGCTCGCCATGGTGAAGGAATCCCTCTCCACCTGTTTCCGGCGCTACCGGCGTCGTTGGCCGTGGAGGTCGGTCGGGTCTGGATGCCGAAGTCCGATCTGCCCCTACGCCTATACGACAATCACCGATCGCACGGCTTTATTCCCACCTTCAACATACCCTAGCGCGACCATACTGTGGATCAACTGAACAACGACGCTCCCCGACGCCGCCGTTCCCATCGACCGCGAGAAGGAACCGGCTGAAACACTTGTCTAAGCCCGAGCTCAATCTCGATAGGCTGGACGCAAAAAAGCACGGCTCTGTTCGGTAAGTTGGAAAGGCGTTAACAGATCGCTAGAGCGTGATGGTTTGAGGTTGGGCATATCCGGCGTCAGCAAAGTAGTTTGAGCATTCGGCGGAAGAAGTGAGGGGCAGGATGTCGGCGATGGCGTTGTAGACGGCATCGACGGTGCGTCTGAGGAACTCAAGACCGCTTGGTTCCAGCACCTAAGCAAGTTTGACTCTTGGGCGATCCACGACGGCAACGAGAATGTTTTCGAGAACATCAACGGTGGTCCGGCATGTACCGGCTTGAACGCACTCATGCCATCCACCTTGCCCCTCAAACAGGTGTTCGTGGTCTTCTATCCAAGCGGCAACAACGAACCTTATCGATTCGATGCTGATGCAATTACTCACGCACTTGCTGGGCTGCTACCGCAGTCGACGCGTTCGGTGTTCTACTTTCGGAATGGCCGCATCCTCCTCCTGCGGACCGACATACCGATTGGCATTTTGATGCGACGACTTGAGCGAACATTTCCACCGAATGCTCGGCGGGACGGGCGTTCGCCGAATCGGCCTGTTTACGAAATCGGTATAACCAGCTCCGACGATGTAGGTGGCCGATGGTATTATGGAGGTGGTGCGATTTGGGAAGATCGATTTCTGCCGGGGACCTTCATCGACACCGTGCTTCAGAGACGTACAGTAGGATCACAGGCCAATCGCTAAACTCGTTAGCTGTTGCGGGGTAACGTCTCGCGAACCACCTCGCAGCCAGCAGCAACTTGGGGATGTTCACAGCCGGCTTACCCGCAGGCCTAGACTCACGATGTATACTGGTTGCGCAACCCTTTAGACCGGACCGCCAGATGTTCGTGTACGTAATGGCCTGGGATGACAAAGGCCCATCAAAAATTGGGATCGCGGCAGACCCCAAGAAGCGTCTCAAGGCACTTCAAACGGGTGTTCCCCATCCGCTTCGCCTTCGACACATTGAGCCTGTCGGCTTGGCGGCCAGCGCTATTGAACGCGAGGTGCACCGGGCACTGGCCCCTCGGAAGTTGACCGGCGGCAGCGAATGGTTTGACCTGACTCCGGTAGATGCGGGCATTGCGGTTCAAAATGCCGCTGCCGCCGCGGGCGTTTTGTTTGATGACAAGGCGACGCCCCATAGCATTCATCACGCCGCAGTTCTTCGTTGGCTAAAAGAGGAAGCGAAGCGCGAGGAGAGCAAGGACGACGACGACGAATATGACGACGAAGACCGTCCTCCGCTCGATCCACCCAACCCGATGCATCTGATTGCCCGGACCTTAGACGCCCCTCGGCATGGCCGGTACGGCTTCAATGACTATCTGCGTACATGGGATGAGGGAATGTGGCTTCGCTGGGCATTCGAACGCCTGGAGCGAAAGGCACCGAACGGCAGAAGACTTGCTCCCTATTTTGAGGCGGACGATTATCTTGAAAAACATGCGAGCAAGTATGGTCGGCACGTCCACGATCGATGGATCGAATGGAGTGCCGGGCGCGATTTGAGCGCCTACGAGGTGGAGAACCTGGTCGAGGTCTGGAACAAATTTATACCGGTTCACAATGCTCTGGAGAGCCAAGGGGACCCCGAACCAGTTCTGGGAATTCACGATCACGTTGACGATGTCCAACTTTTCTCGCTCGGCGGCGACCCACGCTATAAGGACCCTGAGTGCCTTGTGTTCTGGCACGATGACTTTCGGGCTGTGGTAATTCCGGAGAAGCCGATCAAGCTCTACGACATTTCTTGGGGGGCGATCACTAAGCTGTTCCCTCTTGGGAGTGGGAAGGTCTCTGGCTTTGTAGCGCCGCCGTTACCGCGCGATATCTGGGTAAGGCCGTTTATGCCTTGGTTGAAGACGGCAAGGGAACGGCGCGACACCGCCTTGGGCAAGTTCGTGGACAATCCTGACAAGCGCTATCCGACCACAGCGAAGCGAGAACGCCGGGATGGCGATGGCCTCACCCACATGCGCATTTCTTTGCCATGCACGGATGAATATGACTGGCTCTGATAAGGCCGTCAGTGCTCCGACGACAGGTACGTGATCATCGCGGCGACAAGTCCCACAATCAATTCGGCTTCCTTGCGGCCCGGTCCGCGTCCTTCGGATATGTGGCGCGCCTCATTTGAGGCATAGCCCCAGGCTTTGCTTAATGCCTCATCAAGAGGCTTTGGGATCAGATCGGCCCGGCGCTTGATGATTTCCCCAAGAGTAAGCTTCGACTCACCGGTAATACTTCGGGCCAACGCTTCCGCCGCTCCCATCGCGTGATGAACAGCGCCCGTAGTATCTGGCTCAGGCCTGCGCGACAGATCTAGAAACGCCTCATGCAGGTGCTGTGCCGCAGTGTCGCGTTTGTTCTGTTTGAGCACTGCAATTGCCTTTGCAGCAGTCGTTTCGAACGCTTCGTCACCGCGGGCGATGATGCGCCCGCGCTCCATCTTCCAGCCAACACCGGCATGCATAAAGAAGTTGGATACCTCCACTTGGAAAGCAACAGCGGCTCTGTCTTCGTCGGGAGAAGCGAGGTTCTCGTCGTAGAAAACTTGGTCGTCGTAGAGTGCTTCGATCAGATCGAAGAGTTCGTACCATCTTGTCGAGTTGCCAATAGCGACCAATTCCCCTTCCGAGACAGGTTCCTTAATAGAGTCCTGGTAGGGCTTGGGGGCACTAATCGTCGTGGGCGCAATGCCATACGGATTGAACAAGGCACGCGCTTTGTCGCGGATAACGCGATTGTTGAAGGAGCGCAGTAAAATGTCGAAGAGTATTCGCCTTAACTGTTCTGGCAATTCGCCTCGATACTTAATCTCGACGGAGTCTCCCAGCCCATGACGATCTGAAAATCTCGGTGGGCTCATCATTGTTACTCGTCCATGTGAAGAGTCGGCTTCCTGCTAGCGGACACCACGGCAAAGCGCACTTCGAATATAGCCGATTTGGCCACGCCCGGCAGGTCTTTGATCGGCTAACCTTCAGGCGACATAGCGAATTACGCACGGACCATGGCCGACGGTGGGCGATGGCGAGGGCGCCGGTAGATCGTGGTCGTACCTACTCGGCGGCAACCAATCGAGCTTTCCCGGTCCGTTTTGTTCCGGGCGGAGTTGCTCGATTTGCACCCGACCGATGTCGGAAGGGGCGGTAATTTCCGAGCTTCGTGTTGGAGCTGTAGTGTCCGTCGTCGAAGCCCGCGGGCTTCGCAACAGGTTCGTTCAACACTTTGGCGGGCTGTACGATATTGTGCGCGGGTTGTGGAGCGGTTGGTCGGCCGGAGAGTACGACGAGTCTGCGCGATGCGACAGTCTCGGCGGCAGCCCGAACCGGATCGTCCTCAGTGTGAACGTATCGCATGAACTGGGTGACCGTCTTGTGCGCCGTGAGCTGCATTCCGACTTTCACGGGCACGCCCGAATTTGCAATCTCTGTAGTGGTTCGATGCCGGATTCCATGCGTTCCTACGTGTGGAATCCTTGCTCGCTCGAGGACGCGCTTCCAGCCTCGAGAGTAGGTAGCCTGGGACATGGGTCGCTCTGGCTTGAAGATGGACGGTACGACGTGGGGCGAACCTTTCAGGCGCGGCGCGTTCGAAAGAAGCGCGACGACGTCCTCATTCATGGGTTTCGACATTTCGCCGGTCTTGCTGTCTGGCCAGACAACGCGACGACTTACGAAGTCAACCCACTCCCATTTCATGCAGATGATCTCCGACATCCGCGCCGCAAAGGCGAATTGCAGACGGATTCCGAGGGTAAGGAACGGGTGCTCCAGCCCTTCCACATCGGCACGCTCGAGATAGCTGAACAGCCGGGCCATCTCATCATCGGTAATCAAACGGGTCTTGCCACTTTCGGGGTACTTGGGGATGTGGCGGCACGGATTGGTCCCGTCGTCGCGGAAACCCCAGACCTCGGCCATGTTGAACATCTTGCGCAGACAGGAGAGAACACGATTTGCAGTCACCGCCGTCTTCTTCATCCGGATGGTGAGGCTCGACACATCCGACCGAGTGACCTCACGGACCTTGAGGGTGCCAAGGGTGGGAATGATGTGGCGGTCGATATAGCCTTGGTTGCTTTCGACAGTTCGAGCCCGATTCTTTGGTTTCGAGTAGTCCTCTATGAACTTGGTGCACAGCTCCTTCACGCTCGGGGCGTCGCGCGCGGCTGCCTTTTCAGCGCTTGGGTCTTTGCCCCTGCGCACGTCGGCAAGCCAATCTTGGGCGATCGAGCGTGCTTGCTCGACAGTGAGCTCGCCGAACCTGCCGATCGCCGGTTTTCGGCGCTCGCCTGCGTTGGTGCGATACTGGACCATGAAGATCTTTCGGCCAGCCGGCGTTACTTTCAGTAGAAACCCGGGCACCACGGTGTCTCGCAGCTCGTACTCTTTGACGCCAAACGTTGCCGCGTCGACTGTCGTCTTCGTGAGTTTGATCTTGGCCATTCGAGCGCTCCATTGCTTGCCGATCCCCAGGGGCCAACTAGGGGCCGCCAGAAAGGCGGCTGCCTCGCAGGCCCGGCTACGCAAGGTTGGTTGCTCTGGTCGGAAAATCTATCTATCCCAACTCGTTAGCGAAGAACCTCGCACCGCCGGATAGACATAGGATAAGGGACAAGTGCCGACTTAAAATCTCGAGGCCCGAAAGGGCCGTGCTGGTTCGAGTCCAGCAGCGGGCACCACCGTCATCACTCTCGCGGGTCGAACTCCTGCCACCGACCGTCATGATGGTCGGCGCAGAAATCCCCCGACACGTGCTCCTCGACGCAGCAGAAGAAGCGCTCGCCATGGCGGACCGTCGAAAGCAAGTAGTACCGCGTTCGGGTCTCCCACTCTGGGGAGTCGCGGAGATCGAACGCCTTCGACATCTAAGCACTCAACGCGGGCACGAATTCAGTATGTCCGCCTTCGACGAGCGCGGGAACGCGACGACCCCTGCAAAATCGTCGTCCCCGAAATGCTGCGGTCAGCCACTTGAACCGGAGCGCTTCCAACCTACCGCTGCCGCGCGGCAACACAGACGACACAATCGTTGCCAAACGCAACACCATAGCGATACGCGCGACCGCTAGAATTCGTCCTGGAAGCCATGAAGCCGAAGTCGATCCTGCGCAAGCCTACCGCCGTCTTCCGCCAGACCGGCCCCCTCGAGGTCGGCCAGGGCAAGATCACAGGCGTCATTGCCTTGGCCCTGGGCGGCATGGCCGTGCTGTCGGTACTTGCCTTCCACTTCCCAGAATACCTCACGACGCCCGATCTGCGGCGCAAGTACGACGTCAACATCCTTCGCGAGATCCTGCTGATCGGCATGGTGATCGGCGGCGGCATGGCGCTGGCCAACCTGATCCGGCTGCGCAATCGCTGGCTGAACGGCACGGCGCTGGTCCTGATCGGCATCGCCGTCGCCGCCGGCGGGCACCGCGTGCCCATCAGCGACTTCCCCGACAACACGCCCTATATCGGGCTCGATTGGTTCCTGCTCGACCTGCTGGGCTCGAGCATGATCTTCATCCTGATCGAGAAGCTGTTTCCTCTGCACCGCGGGCAGCCGGTCTTCCGGCCGGACTGGCAGGTCGACTTCACGCATTTCGTGGTGAACCACCTGCTGGTCGGGCTGGCGCTGGTGATCGTCAATTTCGCGATCCATCGGCTGTTCGGCTGGCTGGTCTGGCCGCCGCTGCAGAAGTGGATCGGCGGCCTGCCCTTCTTCGCCGAACTGTTCCTGGTCCTGCTGGTCGCCGACCTGGTGCAGTACTGGACGCACCGGGCGTACCACGAGATCCCGTTCCTGTGGCGCTTCCATGCCGTGCATCACAGCACCGAATACATGGACTGGATGGCGGGCTCGCGGCTGCATCTGTTCGAGCTCCTGACCACACGCGTCTCGATCCTGGGCGTGCTCTACGTGCTGGGCTTCACCGAAGCGTCGATGAACGTCTACATCGTCGTCGTGGGCTTCCAGGCCGTGTTCAACCACGCCAACGTTGCCTTGCCCGGCGCCTTCGCCCGCGCGCCCCTGAAATGGCTGGTCGTCACGCCGGACTTCCACCACTGGCACCACAGCTCGGAGCGCGAGGCGATCGACCGCAACTACGCGGCACACTTCGCCTTCCTCGACTATCTGTTCGGCACGGCGGTGAAATCCGACCGGCGCTTCCCCGGCAAGTACGGCGTGCTGGGCGACTACATGCCGAAGAGCTGGGTCCGCCAGCAGGTCTTCCCCTTCACCTGGAAGCACTGATGTCCCGCGGGCCGACCGGCGGCCCTTGCACCAGAACGCGCTGATTGGGAGCGCGATCGCCCATCGCATTGTCGCTGACGGTTGCGACCGCTATTGTCGGAACGCGTGTAGTCATCTCAACATCTTCTTCCAACTACGAGCAGTCGAGGCTCCCCATGAAGACGTCGCTCCGCTCACTCACATCCACGTGCGGCCTTCTGCTCATTGGTTTTGTGGCCGGCATCACTGTCGGCGGCGCTCGAAGCGAGCATCGGCCAGGCTCCGAGCAACCCGGCAGTGACTCGACCATGCTGGCCCAGGCGGCCCCTTCGTCACCGGGCGCCTTGCCCGAAAGGCGCGGCGCCGTGCCCGGCCTCGACATGAATGCCGTCGAGAAGGCGATTGGTCAGGCCGCCAAGGTCGCGCTCGACAAGGCCGCGGCGGAGGCCGTGGACCGAATCCAGAAGGCGGCGCTCCCGGCGGAGCTGACGACGCTGCAGCAACGAATTGGCGAGCTCGGCAGGATGAGGGACGAGATCAGGACCCAAATTTCAGACGTACGCGCGAAAGCGCTGCAATACGCTCTTTGGGGCGCCGTGGCATTGTTCGGCGTGATGGTCCTTGCCTCCGTGCTGGGCGGGGCGATTGTGGCTGTGCTGTTCCGTCCCCGCCATTGAACCTGAAGCCCGGTTCGCGCAACGAACCTGAACGCAGGGCCGGTGTTTGCATCCGTCGCATTTGCGCGCATGCTCGGCGGCAGGTTAGCGAGGGAAACGCATGAAGTTCGGCATCTTCTATGAGTTGCAGCTGCCGCGGCCCTGGAAGGAGGGCGACGAGCACCGGCTCTACCAGAATGCGCTCTCCCAGCTCGAGCTCGCCGACAGGCTGGGCTACGACTATGCCTGGGAGGTCGAGCACCACTTCCTCGAGGAATATTCCCACTCGCCCTCGCCCGCCTCGTTCCTGGCAGCGGCCAGCCAGCGCACCAAGCAGATCCGACTGGGCCACGGCATCCTGCAGCTCACCACCAATCATCCCGCCCACATCGCCGAGCGCGTCGCCTGCCTCGACCTGCTGTCGAGCGGCCGCGCCGAGTTCGGCATCGGCGAAAGCGCCTCGATCACCGAGCTGGAGCCGTTCGACATCACCATGGAGACCAAGCGAGAGGTCTTCGAGGAGGCCGTCCGCGCCATCATCCCGATGTTCAAGGACGGGCCCTCCGAGCACAAGGGCAAGTACTTCAACTTCCCCCTGCGCATGGTGGTGCCGAAGCCGATGCAGAAGCCGCACCCGCCGCTCTGGGTCGCCTGCTCGCAGCTCGAGACGCTGGCCAAGTGCGGCGAATGGGGCATGGGCGCGCTCGGCTTCCAGTTCGTCTCGGCCGACGCCGCGCACGCCTGGGTGCATGCCTACTACAACGCCTTCGTGAAGCGCCGGAACCTGCTCGCGGACTACAAGACCAATCCCAACATCGCGCTGGTCTCGTTCTTCATGTGCGCCAAGACCGACGAGGAAGCGCGGGCGCGCGCCGACGGCGATACCTTCTTCCAGTTCTCCTTGCGCTTCTATGGTGCGTCGTCCGACCGCCGCCGGCCGCCCGCCGGCACGGTCAACATGTGGGAAGAGTACCAGAAGTGGAAGGCGGCCAATCCCGAGGCCCATGCCGCGGCCCTGCGCGGCGGCCTGATCGGCTCGCCCGACACCATCCGCCGCAAGCTGCGCAAGTTCCAGGAATCGAACATCGACCAGGTCGTTCTGCTGAACCAGGCCGGCAAGAACACGCACGAGCATATCTGCGAATCGCTGGAGCTGTTCGCCAAGGAGGTGATGCCCGAGTTCCAGGAGGCGCACCCCAAGCTGCTCCAATGGAAGGAGAAGGTGCTGAACCGCGAGATCCAGCTCGACGAGATCGACACGTCGGCCTTCACCGACCGCTACGGCGGCACCATGAAGGCGATCGCTCCCAAGGCGCAAGCAGCGGAGTAGGGCGGCAAGCGATTTCCTGTCATCCCGAGCGTAGCGAGGGACCTTTAGCGCCACAGGAAAGGTCCCTCGCTACGCTCGGGATGACAGTGGTAGCGTAGTCGCATGAGTACCCCCGCCCTCACCGTCGTCGAGTCGCTCAGCGTCGACGTCATCACCGACAATGTCAGCGACACCTACGTCAGCAAGACATCGTTCTCGGTGTCGGAGTTCGCCAACGTGGTGAAGGCGGGCGCCGGTGAGATTTCGGGCGAGACCCTGCTGGTCGCCAATCTCGGCTATGGCCTGCGCTTGCGCTCGAAGCTCGGTGCCGCCCAGCACACGATACTGTTCGACACCGGCACCGAGGGTGCCGCCTTCATCCGCAACTGCCGCAACATGGGGCTCGATCTCGGCAGCGTCGAGGAGATCGCCATCACCCACGGCCACTGGGACCATATGGGCGCTCTGCCGGCGGCGATCGACGCCATCGTCGGCCGGCGCGGCCGCGGCGCGGTGACGGTCCACGTCAATCCCGGCATGTTCAACGAGCGCGGCGTGCTCTTGAAGAGCGGCACCATCTTCCCGGCCGCGCGCGTGCCGACGCCGGCCCAGATGGAGGAGCGCGGCGCCAGGGTGGTGAACGACGGCCGGGCCCGGCTGCTGCTCGACGGCCATTTCTACTACAGTGGCGAGATCCCGCGCGTCAGCTCCTTCGAGACAGGCCGCGAGGACCATCTCTGTCGCAAGGACAATTCCGAGGACTGGCGGCCCGATCCCTACCTGATGGACGAGCGCATGCTGATCGCCCACGTGCGCGACCTCGGCCTCTGCGTGTTCAGCGCCTGCAGCCATGCCGGCATCGTCAATGTCTGCACCGAGGTGCGCCGGCTGTTCCCCGACACGCCGATCCACGCCGTCATGGGCGGCCTGCATCTCGGCGGCGTCATGGAGCGCATCATTCCGCAGACGGTGGAAGGCCTGAAGCCTTTCGACATCCGCTACGTCATCGCCGGCCACTGCACCGGCTGGCGTGCCTTGCATGCCCTGGCCGACGCCTACGGCGAGCGTGTCAGCCAATCCGCCGTCGGCACGAGCTACCTGTTCGACGCGCACGCACCCGCCGCGGACGCATGATCGGCACCTTCACGGAGCCACGCCGCGCCGAGCGGCTACCGGTGACCCTGATCACCGGCTTCCTGGGCAGCGGCAAGACCACGCTGGTGAACCACATCCTGTCGAACCGGCAAGGCGTCAGGGCCGCAGTGCTGGTGAACGAGCTGGGCGCGATCGGCATCGACAACGACCTGATCGTCGGCGCCGAGGGCGGCATGATCGAGCTCAGCAACGGCTGCATCTGCTGCTCGACCAACAACGACCTTTTGGACGGCATCGTGCGGATTTTGGGACGGCCTGAGCCGGTCGACCATATGCTGGTCGAGACCAGCGGCGTCGCCGATCCCTTGCCGATCGCCCAGACCTTCCTGCGGCCGGAGCTCCGCGAGGCCTTGCGGCTGGACGCCATCGTCGCGGTGGCAGATGCCGGCGAGCTCAGCCTCGACCTGTTCGACGGCACGGCGGCGCGCAGCCAGCTGCGCCATGCCGACGCCATCCTGGTCAACAAGTGCGACACGGTCGACGAGACGCGGCTCGGCACCGTCGAGCAGAGAATCCGGTCGGTGAACGCCGAGGCGCGCCTGGTCCGCACGACGCAGAGCGCCGTGCCGCTGCCGCTGATCCTTGATGTCGACCTGTTCCGACCGGCTCCGGCCGAGCATGGCCATCATCATGCGCATCTCGAGGACGACGGTTTCGTATCGCTCTCCTTCGAAAGCGATCGGCCTTTCTCCGCACAACGGTTCCAGGACTTCCTGGAGGCTCGCCCGCCGGGATTGTTCCGCGGCAAGGGCTTGCTGTGGCTGGCCGAGACCGGCCGGCGCCACATCTTCCACCTGGTCGGCGGCCGCTTCACTCTCGCGGAAGACCGCCGCGCAGCCGGCGCCAACCGCCTGGTCCTGATCGGACGGGACCTCGATGTCGACGACCTGAGGGTGCGCCTGACGCGATGCCTCGCGGGCTAGGTTCCAGCGATGGCCCGGCGCGCGCGTTGTTGGCTTTCGCCCTGGATGTCTCTGGCGAGCGCCGCCAGGCGCTCCCTGTCGGCGGCATTGTTCACCGGGATGGAGAACTCGCAGAGCGTGACGACACCGGCATAGCGATCGGTGAGCTTGCGCGCGATCTGGTCGTAGGTGCCGATGGTCACGAAGGTATGGAGGATGTCGTCGGTGATGAACCGCGGCATCTCCTCCCAGCGTTGCGCGCGCGACAGAAGTTTCAGCTCGTCGGCCAGGGCGCCCAGCCCATGATGGGCGAAGGCGGCACGGTACTGCGGCGTCGAGGCATAGAAGGAGATGCGGGCGCGCACGTCACGCACCTTGGGCACGAGCTCGGCCTCGGTGGCGGCGGTGGCGACCAACGGCTTCATGCAGACCTCGAAGTCGGCGAGCGACCGGCCGGCCTTGGCGGCACCGGCGCGCACGGCGGGCAGCATCACCTGCTCGATGTAGGACGGCGTGCAGACGGGATGGGCGCGCAGTCCGTCGGCGACTTCGCCCACGATCTGGCTCATCACCGGATTGACGGCGGCGAGCTGGATCGGGATGCGCGGATGCTCGATCGGCCCCGGATTGAACAGCGGAACCATGAGGTTGATGTTGTAGTGCGGGCCTTTGACATCGAGCTTGGCGCCGTTCTGCCAACAATCCCACACGGCACGCACGGCACGCACATACTCGCGGATCCACGGCCCGGCCGGCGACGCCGGCATGCCGAAGCGGCGCTCGATATGCGCCTTGACCTGCGTGCCCAGCCCCAGCGTGAAGCGGCCGCCGGAGAGCTTCTGCAGCGTCCAGGCACTCATCGCCGTCACCGTCGGGCTGCGCGGAAAGGCGATGGCGACGGAGGTGGCCAGTTTCAGCTTCTGCGTCGCCTCGGCGGCCAGCGCCATGATGACAAAGGGATCGTCCTTGGTCTCCTCGACGACCATGCCGTGATAGCCGATCTCGTCGAGCAGACGGGCGTTCTTGCCGACTGTGGCGAGATCGAGCGGCACTTCGGGCGCGCGCAGACCGGGATCGACCTTGCCCAACGGCAGGAGAGTTTCCAACAGCATTGTGTTAGGGAAGATAGCGCTCATCGCTGGGAGCGCGCCACTCCGTGGCGCTCATGTTCTTGTCGGAGCGCGGACCTCCAAGGTCGCGGTAAACCGCGACTAGTCCGCTCGAGAGTCATGATGCGGACCTGGAGGTCAGCGCTCCAATGAGTATGAGCGCCACAGAGTGGCACGCTCCCAGCAAAGAAGGGGATGGACATGAAAGACCTCGCAGGACGGATCGCCGTCATCACCGGCGGTGGCACCGGCATGGGGCGCGAGCTCGCGCGCCAGCTGGTGGCCGAAGGCTGCAGCATCGCCGTGTGCGACGTGTCGGCGGAGGCGATGGCCGAGACCAAACGGCTGTGCGAGGTCGACCGGCTGCCGCAGGGCCTGCGCATCACCACCCACCTCGCCGACGTTTCCAACGAGGACGACGTCAAGCGCTTCGCCGCCGAGGTGGCGAGGCAGCACGACACCGACAGGATTCACCTGCTGTTCAACAACGCCGGCATCGGCGGCGGCGGCAGCATGATCGTGCACGAGCGCGCGGAATGGGAGCGCACCTTCAACATCTGCTGGTTTGGCGTCTATTACTGCACGCGGGCCTTCCTGCCGATGATGCTGAAGGCCGACCGCGGCCATATCGTCAACACGTCCAGCGTCAACGGCTTCTGGGCATCGATAGGACCGATGGTGCCGCACACCGCCTACAGCGCCGCCAAGTTCGCGGTGAAGGGCTTCAGCGAGGCGCTGCAAACCGACCTACGCATGAACGCACCGCACATCAAGTGCTCGGTGGTGATGCCGGGCCATATCGGCACCTCGATCGTGACCAATTCGCGCAAGATCCAGGCCGGTCACCAGGCCGAGACCTTCACGCCCAAGGAGCTGGCCCAGATGCGGGCGCGGGTCGCCTCGATGGGCGTCGACGTCTCCAAGATGACCGACGAGGACATCGGCAAGCTGGCGCATGAGCGGGCGCGGCGGTTCATGGAGGACGCGCCGACCACGGCGGCCGAGGCCGCCAAGACCATCCTCGATGGAGTGAAGACCGACCGCTGGCGCATCCTGGTCGGCGAGGATGCCCACAAGATCGACCGGCTGGTGCGCGAGGCGCCGGAACGCGCCTACGACATCGACTTCTTCCAGTCGCTGGCCAAGGAAGTGGGCTGGAAGCTCGGCGCCAACTGACGGGAACCCGTCCGCGCCGCCGCTCGTTTCCTGTCATCGGGAAAGGAGCGGCGCATGGTCAAGGTTTCCGGCACTTCCGGCCGACGGGGCCTGCTGGGTTTCGGCATGGCGGGCGGACTTGTTTTCGCCACATCCGCAATCGCACGCGACACGAAGAAAACCGGCGCGGAGGAAGCCGTCTCTCCGCCCGAGGACCTGATGCGCGAGCACGCCATCCTCGACCGCATCATGCTGATCTATGACAACGCGCTGCGCCGCCTCGGCCAGGGCGAGGACATCGATCCGGCTGTCCTGGTGCAGGCCGCCACCCTGGTGCGCGATTTCGTCCACGATTATCACGAGAAGTCCGAAGAGGAGCTGATCTTCCCCCGCTTCAAGAACGGCGGGCGGATGGTCGAGCTCGTGAGTGTCCTGGCGACGCAACACGGCGCGGGCCGCAAGCTCACCGAGCGCATCCTCAGCGCCGCACCTCAGGCGCGCTCGCGCGATGCCCGCGAGGCGATGGGCAAGGACGTGCAGGCCTTCATCACCATGTACCGTCCGCATACGGCGCGCGAAGACACCGACCTGTTCCCGACGCTGCGTCACCTCGTGACGGACGAAGAGTACAAGGAGATCGCCGACGAGATGGAGAAACGCGAACGGCAGGCATTCGGCGCGGACGGCTTCGAGAAGATCGCCAAGAAGGTCGCCGAGGTCGAGAAGGTGATCGGGATCTACGACCTCGAGGTCTTCACGCCGAAATCATGATCGTCCAAAAATTGAAAGCGCGAGAGCGGTCGCCCTCGCGCTTTCACCGGTTCAAGAAGCTCGACTATTTGTGGGCGCAGGGCACGCCGACATACTTCTGTTCGGCGGCCGAATACGCCACCGGGCCGCACGGCGCGGCTTGGCCGGCCTGGGCTTGAGGTGTCGGCGCCGTGCAGGGCACGCCGACGTACTTCTGCTCAGCCGCCGAGTACGCGACCGGTCCGCAAGGTGCTGCCTGTCCAGCCTGAGCCTGTGGCGCCGCCGGCGCGCAGGGAACGCCGACATACTTCTGCTCAGCCGCCGAATCGCTAGCCGCGATAGTGGCACGACACCCAATGGCCGGGCTTGCTCTCGCGCAGCTCCGGGACGCGGCTAGCGCAGTCGGGCTTGGCGATCGGGCAGCGGGTGTGGAAATGGCAGCCCGAGGGCGGCCGGATGGGGTTGGGCACGTCGCCCTGGAGCATGATGCGCTTGCGCTTGACCGTGGGATCGGGGATCGGCACGGCCGACAGCAGCGCCTCGGTATAGGGATGCAGCGGGTTGTCGTAGAGGTCGCGCGAGGGCGCGATCTCGACGACGCGGCCGAGATACATCACCGCCACGCGCGTCGAGATGTGCTCGACCACGCTGAGATCGTGGGCGATGAAGAGATAGGTGAGGCCGAACTGCTCCTGCAGGTCCTCCAGGAGGTTGATCACCTGCGCCTGGATCGAGACGTCGAGCGCCGAGACCGGCTCGTCGCAGACGATCAGCTTGGGCTCGACCGCAAGCGCGCGGGCGATGCCGATGCGCTGGCGCTGGCCACCCGAGAACTCGTGCGGGAAGCGGCGCATGTGGTCGGACTGCAAGCCCACCGTCTCGAGCAGCTGGACCACGCGATCCTCGAGCGCGCGCCGCGATTCGGCGAGCTTATGAATGGTCAGCGCCTCACCGATGATGGCGCCCACGGTGAGCCGCGGATTGAGCGAGGCGTAGGGGTCCTGGAAGATGATCTGCATGTCTCGCCTGAGCGCGCGCAGCGTCTCGCCGTTCATCTGGCCCACGTCGGCGCCCTTGAAGGTGACCTGGCCCGAGCTGGGCTCGATCAGCCGCAGGATGCAGCGCCCGGTCGTCGACTTGCCGCAGCCCGATTCGCCCACCAGGCCCAGCGTCTCGCCGGCGCCGATGTCGAAGCTGACGCCGTCGACGGCGTGCACGCGATCGACCTCGCGCGAGAGGAGACCGCCCTTGATGGCGAAGTGCTTGCGCAGGTCGTGGACCGACAGCAGCGGCTCTTTTTCGTTCAACGTGCCGCTCACAGCACGCACCGCACGAAGTGGCCGGGTGACACTTCCTTGAGCGGAGGCATCTCCCGAGTGCAGACCTCGGTGGCGTACTTGCAGCGCTGGGCGAAACGGCAGCCGGGAGCCGGATTGAGCAGGCTGGGCACCGTGCCGGCGATCGCCTCGAGCCGCTTCCTCTCGGCGGCGCGGTCGATGCGCGGGATCGAGCGAATGAGCCCCTGGGTGTAGGGATGGCGCGGATTGCCGAACAGCTCCCCGACCGGCGCCTCCTCGACCACCTTGCCGGCATACATCACGGTCACGCGCTGGCAGGTCTCGGCGACCACGCCCATGGCATGGGTGATCAGCATGATCGCCATGCCGAGCTTCTCTTTCATCTCCTGCATCAGCTCCAGGATCTGCGCCTGGATGGTGACGTCGAGCGCGGTGGTCGGCTCGTCGGCGATCAGCAGCTTGGGCTGGCAGCTGAGCGCCATGGCGATCATGACGCGCTGGCGCATGCCGCCGGAGAACTGGTGCGGATAGTCGTGCACACGCCGCTGCGGGTTGGGGATGTTGACCAGGCGCAGCATCTCCGCCGCGCCCGCCATCGCCTGCCGGGCGCCGAGCTTCTGGTGCAGTCCGATGACCTCGGCGATCTGCTCCCCCACCGTGTAGACCGGGTTGAGCGAGGTCATCGGCTCCTGGAACACGATGGCGATCTCGCGGGCCCGCACCTTGTTCATCTCGTCCTGGTCGAGCGGGATCAGGTCCCTGCCCTGCCACAGGATCTGGCCGGCCTCGAAGCGACCCGGCGGCATGTCGATCAGCTTCAGCACCGAGCGCGCCGTCACCGTCTTGCCGCAGCCCGATTCGCCCACCACGCCCACGGTCTCGCCGCGCTCAATGCGCAGGTCGACGCCATCGACGGCTTGGACCATGCCGTCGTCGGTCTTGAACCAGGTTTTCAGTCCGCGGATATCGAGAAGCGTTTCGGCCACAGCTGCCTCAGAGAACGCGGCGCGGATCGAGCGCGTCGCGCAAGCCATCGCCAATGAAATTGATGGAAAGCACGGTGAGGAAGATCGCCGCCCCCGAGGCCAGCGCCCAATGCGGCGCGATGTCGAGGTAGTCCTTGGCATCGGCCAGCAGGCGGCCCCAGGTCGGGATGTCGGGCGGGAAGCCCAGCCCGAGGAACGACAGGGTCGACTCGGCGATGATGGCGGCGGCGACGTCGATGGTGGCGGCCACGATCACCGGCCCGAGCGCATTGGGCAGGATGTGCTGGATGACCAGGCGGGCCTTGGAGGCGCCGAGCGCACGGGCGGCCTCGACGAACTCCTTCTCGCGCAGCGACAGGAACTGGGCGCGCACCAGGCGGGCCGCAGGCATCCAGCGCAGACCGCCGATCACCGCCACGATCATGACGAAGATGCCGCCCTCGGGGCCGAACACCATCTTAAGCGAATCGCGGAACAGGTAGATGATCATCAGCAGCAGCGGCAATCCCGGCAGCGACAGGAAGAGGTCGGCGAGCCACATCAGGAACGCGTCGACCCTGCCGGAGGACATGCCGGAAATGGCGCCTATCACCACGCCGACAAAGATCGCCACGAACATGGCGGCCAGTCCCACCGCCAACGAGATACGGCCACCGTAGATCACACGGGCCAGCACGTCCTGGCCGAGGTCGTCGGTGCCCAGCGGATGGGCCCATGACGGGCCGTCGAGCTTGGAGGCGAAATCGATCTCGTTGATCGGCAGGCGCCAGACGAACGGTCCCACCACGATGACGGCGACGATCAGGCCGAGCACGATGGCGCTGGCCACCGCCAGCCGATGGCGGCGGAAGCGGCGCCACGCCTCCTGCCATGGCGAGAAGCGCTGGGCCTTGCGCGGCGCAGCCGGGGCGGCGCCAGGAGCCGCCGCAGCGGGCGTCTCAGCGGAAAGAGATACGGGGGTCGAGCCAGCCATAAAGCACGTCGGCTATGAGGTTGCAGAGGACGACAAGGCAGGAGAACACGAAGGTGACGGCCATCACCACCGGTGTGTCGTTGGCGAGCATGGCCGAGATCAAGAGCGAGCCGATGCCGGGAACGCGGAAGATCTGCTCGGTGACGATGGCGCCGCCGAACACGACCGGCATCTGCAGCATCACCAGCGTCACCACCGGGATCAGCGCATTGCGCACGACATGCTTGGTGATCACCTTTCGCTCGCCAATGCCCTTGGAGCGCGCCGTGGTGACGTAGTCGAGCCGGATGACGTCGAGCACTGAGGAGCGCACGTACCGCACCAGCGAGGCACCCTGGAACAGGCCGAGCACCATGACCGGCATGATCGACTGGCGGATGTGCTCCCAGTAGAAGCGCCAGCCGGTGGCGTTGATGTCGGCGCGATAGACGAAGGGCAGCCAGTCGAGCTGGATCGAGAACACCAGGATCAACAGCAGGCCGGTGAAGAAGGTGGGCAGCGAGAAGCCGACGAATGCCAGGATGTTGGCGACCTGAGCGAACATCGAATAGGGCCGCACGCCGGCCAGCACGCCGACCGGCAGGGCGACCACGATGGCGATGAGCTGCGCCGCGCCGATCACCACCAGGGTCGTTGGCAGGCGCTGCAGGATCAGCTGGTCGACGTTCATGCGGCTGACGAACGAAAAGCCCCAGTCGCCTTGCAGCATGGCCATGAACCAGCGCCAGTAGCGCAGGTAGATCGGATCATCGAGGCCGAACTTGGCGCGCAGTGCCGCCGCCACTTCCGGCGGGACCGAGGGATTGGTCGTGAGCTCGCCGAACGGGTCGCCGGGCGCCAACGCCAGCACCGTGTACAGGACCACGCTGATACCCAGCATGGCCGGAATGACCAGCAGCAGGCGGCGGATCAGGTAGTCGCGGCTCACGCCGGACCCCACACTGTCATCCCGAGGACCCTTCGGCGAAGCTCAGGGTAAACTCCGCCCGAGGGACCTTTGCGGCCAGGTGAAAGGTCCCTCGCTCCGCTCGGGATGACAACCGCCACGCCGATCACCCTTCCTTGAACCAGTTCTGGATGTCCCAGGTATTGTTGTCCCAGCCGCTCATGTCGGCGACCAGCTTGCTGTTCATCGCCTGCACGCCGTGGCGGGCGATGATGGGGATGACGACCTGGTCGTTCACCACCATGTCGTTCAGCTTGATGAACGTGGCGGCGCGCTTCAGCGGGTCGAGCTCGACCTGCGCGGCCTGGAAGATCGTGTCGTAGTCCTTGTTGCGCCAGCGCGTGATGTTGCGGCCCTGCCACTTGTTCTCGCGGGTCGCCGCCTCGTCGGTCAGGAACTGCTTCATGAACAGCTCGGGATCGGGCTGCGTCATGGTCGTCGTGTACATCTGCAGGTCGCAGTAGAACTTGGTGTAGGTATCGGGGTTGGCGACATCCGACGAGAAGAACACCGACGCCGTCACCGCCTTGACCTCGATGTCGATGCCGGCCTTCTGGCAGGCCTGCTTGACGATCGCCTGGGTCTTCTGGCGCGGCTGGTTGATCGAGGTCTGGTAGACGAACTTCAGCTTCTTGCCGTCCTTGGCGCGGATGCCGTCGGGACCCTTCGCCCAACCGGCCTTGTCGAGGATGGCGTTGGCCTTGTCGACATTGAACTCGAACTTGGTGTCCTTGGACCGGAACTTCTCCGGGTTGTTGACGAAGTTGGCCGTGGCGCTGCCGGTGCGGCCATAGATGAACTTCTCGACCGAAGCCTTGTCGACCAGCAGGCTGAGCGCCTGGCGCACCGCCGGATCCGACAGCGTTGGATGCTTGGTCTTGAGGCTGGAGCGCTCGCCGTCGACCTCGGTCCACGGATCGGTGGTGTTGAGCTGGATGTGCTCGATATTGCCGCCCGGCGAGATCGAGACCGTGCCCTTGCCGCCCTTCTCGAGGCGCTGGAGGATCTCGTCTTCGACCTGCATGTTCCAGGCGAAGTCGAACTCGCCGGTCTGCAGCACCGCGCGTGCGGCCGAGACCGCATCGCCGCCGCCCTTCATCTCGAAGGCATCGAAATAGGGTCGGTTCTCCATGTGGTAGTTGGGGTTCAGGTCGCCCGACACCATGTCGCCCGGCTTGAAGTCCTTGAACTTGTAGGGACCGGTGCCGATCGGCTTGAGGTTGGTCGGCGCATCACGCGACTTGTCGCCGACAAAGTCGGCGAACAGGTGCTTGGGAATGATCATGCCCTGCGCGCCGACGAAAGCCAGCGCCCAGAACGGCGTCGGCTTGTCGAACAGGACCTTGACGGTGTGGCTGTCGATCTTCTCGACCTTGACATCCTTGTAGACGGCGCTGGTCGTGGCGGCCGTCGCCGGGTTGGCGGCGTACTCCCAATTGAAGACGACGTCGTCGGCGGTGAACGGCTTGCCGTCGTGCCAAGTGACGCCCTGCTTCAGCTTCCAGGTCACCGATTTGCCATCGGCAGCCAGCGTTCCGTCCTCGCGGCCGGGGATCGAGGCGGCGAGCACCGGCTGCAGGTTGCCATCGGAGTCCCAGCCGGCCAGCGGCTCATAGAAGAAGCGCGAGCCGTCCTGGTCCTTGGTGCCGACGGCGAAATGCGGATTGAGCAGGGTGGCGCCTTGCCACCACAGGACCTTCAAGAGACCACCGCCGCCGCGTTTGGTCGGCTTGTATACCGGCGCCTTCGGCTGGGCCATGGCCACGCCGGAGAAGGCCAGAAGCTGTGTCGCCATCGGCGCCGTCAGACCGACGGCCGCCATCCGTTGCACGAAGCCGCGTCGCGACAGCTTGCCGTGTTTCACTGCGCCGATCAGGCGGCGCAATTCGCGCTCATTCATGACTGCCTCCCAACACCCCTCAAGCCATTTTTTTCGACGCTCTCGCTATCCTGCAAGATGCGTGCAAGTCTCAATCAGAACAGGCCGCAAAGGCTCCGTCAACGACGGGCGTCCGGGCCGCGACGAAGGAAACTTGGCTTGGCTGTGCCCTGTATTGGCAGGAATTTGCGGGATCGACTGGCGGCGCGCTGCTTTTGTGGGCACAGCGGTTCGTCTGACAGGCACGGCGTAAGACCATCGCCGACTGAAGCTTGCAGGAGGAAGGAGCATAGACCATGCGGATGAAGGACAAGGTGGCGCTGGTGAGCGGTGCGGCAGGCGGCATGGGCGCCGCGACCGCCCGGCTGTTCGCGCGCGAAGGCGCCAAGGCCGTGGTCGTGGCCGACCTTCTGGACAAGGAAGGCGAAGCAGTCGTCGCAGACATCAAGAAGGCGGGCGGTACCGCGACCTACATGCACCTCGACGTCACCGACGAGGCGCAATGGAAGGCGGTGGTAGACAAGACGGTGTCGGCCCATGGCGGGCTGAATGTGCTGGTGAACAATGCCGGCATCTCGGGCTCGGCCGAGCAGGACCTCTATGACACGGCGGCCTGGAACCGGCTGATGGGCATCAACGCCACCGGCGTGTTCCTCGGCATGAAGTACGGCATCGCCGCCATGAAGAAGGCGGGCAACGGCGGATCGGTGATCAACCTGTCGTCGATCTCGGGCATCGTCGGCCAGGGCTATATTCATGTCGGCTACAACGCGTCGAAGGGCGCCGTGCGGCTGATCACCAAGGCGGCGGCCGCGCAGCACGGCCGCGACCGCATCCGGGTGAACTCGGTCCATCCCGGCCTGATGCCGCCCATGCGCACCTCGGGCCGCACCGCCGATCCCGAGACGCGGGCCAAGACGCTGAAGGGCGTGCCGATGGGCCGCGCCGGCGAGGTCGACGAGGTGGCCTACGCCATCCTGTTCCTGGCGTCGGACGAATCCTCCTACGTCACGGGCGCCGAGATCGTGGTCGACGGCGGCTGGACCGCCGTCTGATGTCGGGAGGTCCCAGGAAGTCGCCGGCGCCCGTCGCGCCGTGGCAGGTGCTCGAATCGAAGTACTCCTATCGCGACCGCTGGCTGGCCGTGCGCAGCGACACGGTGCGCGTGCCCAACGGCACCATCCTGTCCCCATACCACACGATCGAGTTCCCCGAATGGGTGTGCGTCATCGCGCTCACGCCGGAACGCGAGGTGGTGCTGATCGAGGAGTATCGCCACGGCATCGAGCGCAACTCCTTCGAGTTGCCGTGCGGCACGCCCGACCATGAAGGCGAGAGCGTGCTCGACGCGACCAAGCGCGAGCTGCGCGAGGAGACCGGCTATGCCGCCGAGGAGTGGCATGCGCTCGGCTCGTCGACCGCCAACACCGCCCGCCAGAACAACCGCGTGCACGCCTTTCTGGCGCTCGATGCCCGTAAGGTCGGCGAGCCCGAGCTGGATGCCGGTGAGGTGATCAGCACCCATCTCATGCCCTGGGACAAATTCCTGGCCGACCTCGCCCGCGGCACCTTGGAGATCCCCGGCCTGCACCTCGCCGCGCTGTGGCAGCTCAGGGTCTTCGCCAGGCAGACGCGCGATCCGCGGCTGCTTGTGCTGGGTCTTTAAGTTCTCTTGCCGGACAGCGGGCCTCCAGGCCCGCTCATGGTCTTCCGGACCGCGAGCCTCCGGCTCGCTCATGAATCTGAGCGGGCCTGGAGGCCCGCGGTCCGGCAAGACTACGCGCGATAGCGAGCCGCCGCGTGGGATTGGCGGAAGTTCGGCAGCATCGCGAGGCGCGCGCCCGAGAAAGCCTCCCACTGCGCCGCGTCGGGCAGCGGCGGGATGGTGATGGGCTCGCGACGGTCGAAGCCCACCAGAGCGGCGTCGACCAGCTCGCCCACCTCCATCAGGCCGGGGATGGTGTTCACGTCACGGCCGGCATGCGTCCAGATCTCGGTGCGCGTGGCGCCGGGCAGCACGGCCTGGACATAGACGCCGCGCGGCCCGAGCTCGCCCTGCAAGGACTGCGAGAGCGTCAGCACGTAGGACTTGGTCGCGGGATAGATGCCGGGAAAGATCTCCGGCGCCAGCGCCAGCACCGACGCCACGTTGACGATGGCGCCCGCCCCCTCTGCCGCGAAGCGCGGCGCCACGGCGGCGGCGAGCCGCGTCACCGCGGTGACGTTGAGATTGATCAGCTTCTCCCAGGCCTCGAGGTCGGCATCGCCGAAGCCGCCCGGCACGGTCGTGCCGGCATTGTTGATGAGCACGCCGATGCGGCTGTCTTCCTTGAGCCGCGCCTCGACCTTGCCACGGTCGGCCGCGTTGGTGAGATCGGCCGGCAGCACTTCAGCCGCAATGCCGTGCTCGCTCTTCACGCGCGCGGCCAACGCCTCGAGCTTGGCCTTGTCGCGCGCCACCAGCACGAGGTCGTGGCCGCGGCGGGCCAGCCGGTCGGCATAGACGGCGCCGATGCCGGAAGAGGCGCCGGTCACCAGGGCGGTACGGTCTTTCATGACGATCTCCGTTGAATAAATGACGAGCATCATTTAATTTTTTTGATGACGATCGTCATATATAAATTTCTCGGGGTGTCCCAGGAGGTTTTCATGCGGGTGAGCCGGCAAGAGGCGGCCGAGAACCGCGAGCGCATCGTCGAGGCGGCATCGCGCCTGTTCCGCGACAAGGGCCTCGACGGCGTCGGCGTCGACGCCATCATGAAGGAGGCGGGGCTGACGCATGGCGGCTTCTACGGTCACTTCGCCTCGAAGGATGCGCTGGCGGCCGAGGCGACGCAGCTCGCCATCGAGCGCAGCCGCGCCGTGCAGAACCGCCTGACGAGTCTCGGCGAGCTCGCCGAAAGTTACCTCTCGCCGCGCCATCGGGCCGACCGCGCCAATGGCTGTCCGGTCGCGGCCCTGGGCAGCGATTTCGCCCGCCGCAGCGGTTCGGAGCGCAAGGTGTTGACCGCCGGCATCGCGCGGCAGATCGACCGCATCGCCGAGCTGCTGAAGCGTGGCACGGCGGCCGGCCGGCGGCGGCGGGCCATCGTGGCCTATGCCGGCATGGTCGGCGCGCTGACGCTCTCCCGCGCCGTCGGCGATCCGGCGCTGGCGCGGGAAATCCTTGCTGCCGCCAAGGAGACGTTTGGCAAAGAGACGGCCTAGGACAACACGCCGCTTCCGTCCGAGCGATCTTCGTGCCTTACTTCCACCATGAATCGCAGACGCTCCGACCCGGGCTGGCGCGCGGCGGCATGGGCCGCGGCGCTGTTTGCGATCACGCTCAATTTCCTGCAGCCGCTGGCCCACGCCGCCCTGATGCGCGACGGGTCACCGTCCACGCTGTGGACGGCGATGTGCCTACCGAGCCTTCTGAAGGGCGACGGCCAGCAGCAGGACGACCACCGTCCGGCGTCGACCGCTGCGCCACACGAATGCTGCCTGGGTCTTGCCCACGCGCCGACGCTTGCCGAACCATCTGCCGCTTTCGTCGCAATCGACCGTCCGGCCGTCACGGTTCGGCCGCTCGAGACAGCGCAGGCGCTCGCGCCTGTCAGCATTCGCGACGGACCGAGCCAACCCCGCGCCCCACCCTTCCTCGCCTGACACCTGAAGCCGCGACGCGTCTCCACGCGTCGCGTTCGTTTGTCACTGTGGGGAGTTGTTCATGTTTTCCGTTCGCGCGGCGACGTTCGCCGCGTTCGCCGGCTTGGCGCTGATTCCGGCGCTGGCCAAGGCACAAGATACACCGCCGCCTGCCCAGCCCGGGCAGACGGCGCAACCAGCGCCATCGCCGGCGCCCGCCAACCTGCCCCCGATCACGGTCACGGCGGGCCGCGGCTCGGCGCTCGACAAGCTCGACGTCAGCACCACGCTGATGACACGCGAGCAGATCCAGGCGGCGCCGGAGACCGGCGTCGACCAGATCGTCAACCGCATCCCGGGCGTCTGGCTGCCCAACATCCCGACCGGCCAGCTCCATCCGACGGCGCAGCCGGTCAACATCCGCGGCTTCGGCACCAGCACCACCATCAACACGCTGGTGATGGTCGACGGCGTGCCGATCAACGATCCCTACTTTCGCACCATCAACTGGAGCACCATCCCCAAGAACTCGGTCGATCGCATCGAGGTCATTCGCGGCGGCGGCGCCACCAGCCTGTGGGGCAACATGGCGATGGGCGGCGTGATCAACATCGTCACTCGCGAGCCGACCAAGACCGGAGTCTCGGCCGATGCCAGCTACGGCAGCTACAATACCTCCACCGCCGAGGCGGCGGGCAGTTACGTCATCAACGACAAGGTCAGGATGGGGGCGAGCTACAACCACGCCCAGAGCTCGGGCTACAACCTCACGCCCGCGCAGTACCAGAACGCCAACCTGGTGCCGACCGCCTCGAAGGCCGACAACGTCGCCGCCAGCGTCTACGCGACGCCAAGCGACAAGCTGAAGCTGTTCGCCAAGGCCTACTGGAACCAGACCTACGAGGACGGCCTGGTGTGGGCCTTCGCGCACAACAGCTGGTCGACCTACCGCCTGCTGGCCGGCGGCAGCTACCAGATCGACGATCAGTCCTCGATCAACGCCAGCGGCTGGATCGCCAGCGGCTCGTTCGGCACGATCAACGTGGGCAGCGGCAGCTACACGCTGAACAGCACGGGCTTCCTCAATCAGTTCGTCAGCCAGATCGAAGCGTCACCAAGTGCCGACCAGGGCGGATCGATCTTCTATGAGGCGAACTACGGCCCCTTGCGCGACATCAAGGTCGGTGTCGATGGGCGACGCACGCTCATCACCGATTACAACAGCCTATATGCCAGCGCGACGGCAAACCCGACGACCTTCGTCACCAACGGCGAGCACCGCTTCCAGGGCGTGTTCGGCCAGGGCACGTACCGCCTTGGCATCGTGCCGGTCGACATCACCGTGGGCGTGCGCGGCGACTTCTGGCAGGCCCTGAACGCCAGCGTGCTGACCCAGAACTCCAGCACTCTCAACATCGTGCCCAACACCAGCGCCTCGAGCTTCGACCCGCGCGTCGGCCTGAAGTTCTACGCCAGCGACGAGGTGACGGTACGCGGCGCGATCTACCGCAACTTCTCGGCGCCGGGCATGAACCAGATGTACCGCAGCTTCGCCAGCGGCACGTCGTTCACGGCGACCAATCCCAACCTGCAGCCGATGACCAATTTCGGCCAGGAGGTCGGCATCGACTTCGAGTGGAAGGGCGTCACCCTGTCGGGCACGTATTTCAACAACAACCTCAACAACTTCATCGACTTCGTGACGGTCTGCAACACCAGCCCGGCCTGCGCCGCGCCCTTCATCACGGCGGCGGGGCTGAGCCCCGCCTTCACCACGATCCGCCAGTACCAGAACGTCGGCAACGCCGCCTTCCAGGGCTTCGAGCTGATCGGCACCTGGCAACCGATCGAGAAGGTCAAGCTCATGGCGAGCTACACCAACACCGTCGCCTATCTCACCAGCTCGACCAACCCGACGCTGGAGCGCACGGGCGTCCAGCTGGGCCAGGTGCCGAATTACATGATCACGGCCGGCGTCGAGTTCCGGCCGATCGAGACCCTGGTGCTGACGGCCACGATGAAGTCGTTCCCGCAGTACTGGAACGACACCGGTCACACGCAATTGAACGACGGCGCCACCTTGATCGACCTCGGCGTCAGGTGGTCGCCTGCCAAGGACGTCGACGTTTATGGCAGTATCCAGAACCTGACCAACGTCCAGTTCCTGGCGTCAGGCTACAGCCTGACGTCGTTCGAAGGATCGACCGTCAGCACGACGTCCATCCCGCAGCTCGGCATGCCGCTGACTGCCATCGCCGGCCTGAGAGTGAGGTTCTGATGCGCATCCTTGTTCCGTTTGCTGCGCTCGTCGTGCTGGCGTCCACGGCAAGCGCCCAGCATCAGCACGCCAAGCCAGGCGCCGCGCCCGAGGCCTTCACCGCCGCGCCGGCTTTTGCCGCGGACGGCACGCTGTGGCTGGTGCGACCGATGGTCGACCGCGTCGCCGTCCTGCGCTCGAGCGACCTCGGCAAGACCTTCTCGAGTCCGG
>Ga0209909_100341_pt1 | contig 39659 bp, 40 predicted proteins | sample FECB22metaG_FD_188302 | JGI IMG/M metagenome (GOLD analysis project Ga0209909, IMG submission 188302) | Cyanobacterial communities from the Joint Genome Institute, California, USA - FECB-22 (SPAdes) (version 3) | ecosystem: Environmental > Aquatic > Thermal springs > Hot (42-90C) > Microbial mats... | reverse complement strand
CCGGCACCCGGCGGGCCGCCGGGACCCGAACGGCCATAGCCGCCGGGACCGCCCGCCGGACGCGGGCTGTCGCCGTAGCGCGGCGGGCCGTCGCGGCGCGGGCCGGGCGGCGGACCGTCCCGGCGCGGGCCGGAGCCGTAATCCGGGCGGGGGCCGGAGGGCGCGAAGTCGCGCCGCGGACCGGCGCCGTAGTCGCCGCGCGGGCCGGAGGGGGCGTCCCGCCTCGGCGCGCTGTAATCGTCCCGCCGCGGGGCGGCGTAATCGTCCCGCCGCGGAGCGGCAGAGTCGTCCCGGCGCGGCGCGGCATAGCCGCCTTCACGCGCGACAGGCCGCGGGCCGGGCGCTGCGGGGCGGGGCGGCGGCGCCTGCTCCACGGGACGCGGGGCCGGCTCGGCCGCGCGCGCCGGCTCCGCCGCGCGGGGGGGCTCCGGCGCGGGCTGCTCGACGGGTGCGGGCGGCGGCGCGGCTTCCTCGGCGCGCTGCCGCGCTTCGGCCGCCTCGGCGCGCTCCACGGCCTCGTCCTCGGCCCGGCGGCGGTCGTCCTCGGCGCGGCGCGCGGCTTCCTCGGCGGCGGAGCGCATGGTCAGCGCCTGCTGCTCGCGCTCCTCGCGCTGCCGGCTGGCCTCGGCCCGGCGCTGCTCATCGAGCACGCGCTGGCGCGTCGCCATCTCCGCCTGGGTCAACTGGCGCGTGCCGACGGGCGGCTTGCCCGCGGGCTGCGCCGTGCCGGGCCTGGACAGCATCCCCGGCTTCGCCACCGTGGCCGCCGGGCCAGGCTTGGCCGGTGCCGCGCCCTGCGGGGGACGCTTCTTCACCACCTCCACCTGGACCACCTTGCTGCGGCCATGGCTGAAGGATTGGCGGACGCTGCCGCCATCCACTGTCTTGCCCAGGTCCAGGCGTCCGCCCGGCCGGAGCGAGAGCCGGCCCTTCCCTGCATCCTGGTCGTTCTGGTCGCTCATCCGCCGATCCGAACCCGATCTCTCGTTCTATGCCTTGTCGCCGGCCGCGCCATCGCGACCGGTCCGTTCCTCGTGCCGTGCCGGGTCTCTCCCCGGTGCGGCGCCTGCATTCCCGCGAGCCATGCCCGCCGTTGCATTTCCGCGGGCAATGCCCGCCGTTGAGTTTCCGCGGGCAATGCCCGCGAGGCGCGCGGCGTCCGCCGCGATCCGTTCCGCAAGCCGCCCGCGGGCGATTGCGACATGCACCGCCCGGTCCCGGGCGAATAGCGCGCCCAGCTCGGCCGCCGCCAGCGGCGCCACCTGCGGCAGCTGCCGCAGCCCGACCAGCCGGTCGCGCTCCGCAGGGCTGCCATCGGCGGCCTGCACGATCAAACCGGCGCGGCCGGTCGTCAGCCACTCCCGCGCCGCCTGCCATCCGCTCACCGCCTGCCCCGCGCGCCGCGCGAAGCCGACGAGGTCCCGGACGCGTGCCCTCAGGCCGTCCTCGATCGTCGCGCGAAGGTCGGGGGGCAGTTTCACCTCGCCGCGCGCGGCCTTCTGGAAGGCCCCGCGGCGCGCAGCGTGTTCTACCACATCGGCCTTTGCGCTCAACCACATTCCCCGCCCCGGCAGGCGTTCCGCGAGATCGGGCACGACCCGGCGTTCCGGATCGAGCACGAAGCGGATCATCGCCTCCTTCGGCAACCGCTCGCGCGTGACGAGGCAGCGGCGGAGCGGCCCGCGCTCCGGCTCGTCCTCCTCAGGCTCGATGGCGGCGATGTCAGCCGGCGCGCTCGTCGTCCGTCTCCCCGTTCCCGGCGGCCACCGGCTCGTCGCCTTCGGCCCCGGTCGCTTGCTCTTCACCGTCCGCCTCCGGCGGAACTTCGCCATCCGCCTCCGGCGGGACATCTCCACCGGTCTCCAGCGGCTCATCGCCGAACCAGCCGGCGGCCTGGCGCGCAGCCATGATCACCGCGTTCGCCGTGTCCTCATCCACCGCCTCGGCGCCCAGGATCTCCGCCAGCTCGTCGCCGGCCAGGTCGGCCAGGTCCTCGAGCGTCTTCACGCCCTTCTCCCCGAGCGCCACGAGCATGCCCGGCGTGAAGCCGCCGACCTCGGCGACTGCGTCCTCCACGCCCATCTCGCGCCGCTTCTCGTCGAACTCCGCGTCACGCTTTTCCAGGAACGCCGCCGCGCGCCGCTTCAGCTCGGCCGAGATGTTCTCGTCGAAGCCCTCGATGCCCGCGAGCTCCTCGTCCTCGACGTTCACGATCTCCTCGATCGAGCCGAAGCCTTCCGTCACCAGCAGGCCGGCGATCACGTCGTCCACGTCGAGGCCCTCGACGAACAGGCCGCTCCGCTTGCGGAAATCGTCCTGCCGCCGCTCGCTCTCCTCGGCTTCCGTCAGGATGTCTATGTCGTAGCGCGTGAGCTGCGAGGCAAGGCGCACGTTCTGCCCGCGGCGGCCGATCGCGAGCGAAAGCTGGTCGTCCGGCACTACCACCTCACAGCGCCGCCCGTCCTCGTCGAGGACGACCTTCGACACCTCGGCGGGCGCGAGCGCGTTGACGATGAAGGTCGCGCTGTCCGGCGACCAGTTGATGATGTCTATCTTCTCGCCCTGCAGCTCTCCCACCACCGCCTGCACGCGCGACCCGCGCATGCCGACGCAGGCGCCGACCGGGTCAATGCCGGAATCGCGGCTGATCACCGCCATCTTGGCGCGGCTGCCGGGATCGCGCGCCACTGCCTTGATCTCGATGATGCCGTCGTAGATCTCCGGCACCTCCTGCGCGAAGAGCTTTGCGAGGAAGCCGGGATGCGTGCGGCTGAGGAAGATCTGCGGGCCGCGCGGCTCCTCCCGCACGTCGTAGATGTAGGCGCGGACGCGGTCGCCGTTCTTGAAGGCCTCGCGCGGGATCGTCTCGTCGCGGCGCAGGAGCCCTTCGGCCTTCCCGTGCTCGAGGTCCACCATCAGGTTGCCGTACTCCGTCCGCTTGACGGTGCCGTTGATGATCTCGCCGACGCGATCCTTATACTGGTTGAACTGCTTGGTGCGCTCGACCTCGCGCACGCGCTGCACGATCACCTGCTTTGCGGATTGCGCGTTGACGCGGCCGAAATCAATCGGCGGCAGCGGGTCCACGATGAACTCGCCGGCGCCGATGCCGGGCCGGATCTTCTGGGCGATCCGCAGCGGCATCTGCGTCGCCTCGTTCTCGACGGGCTCCGCCTCCACCACCTCGGTCCAGCGGGAGAGCTTCACCTCGCCGGTCTTGCGGTCAATGACGGCGCGGATGTCCTTCTCGTGCCCGTATTTGGCGCGGCCGGCCTTCTGGATGGCCTCCTCCATCGCCTCGAGCACTTCCTCGCGCTCGATCATCTTCTCGCGCGCGACGGCGTCGGCGACCTGCAGCAGCTCGGGGCGTGCGATGGCGACGTCCAGGGCCATGGGTTCAGTTCCTTCTCGAGTAGTCCGGCTCGGATTCACGATCCGCGCCGTCGGCGCTCCGCGATCCGGGCCGCGCGTCGGCCGCGGTCGCGGCAATGAGTTCATCGGTCAGCACGAGCTTCGCCTTGCGGATGTTGCCGCGCGGGAAGGCGACCTCGCCGCCCTCGTCCAGCCGCATCCGCGCAGTCTCCGCGTCGGCGCCGAGCGCGATGCCCTTGAAGCGCTTGCGGCCCTCGACCGGCACGACGAGCTCGACCGTCGCGACGTGGCCGGCGAAGCGGTTCCAGTCCTTCGCGCGCGTCAGCGGGCGATCAATGCCGGCGGAGGAGACCTCCAGCGTCCATTCCCCGCGGATCGGGTCCTCCACGTCGAGCACGGCGCCCACGGTGTGGCTGATCGCCTCGCAATCCTCGACGAGGAAGGGCGCGCCGTCGGCGCGGTCGGCCATCACCTGCACCACCGGCCGCTCCTTGCCGCTCACCTGCACGCGGACGAGTTCGTATCCCATGTGCCCGAGGCTCGGCAGGATGGCGGCGGCGATGCGCGCCTCCAGGCCCTCGTGGCGGGGCAGGTCGTCTTCGGCGGGGCGGGTGTTGGCTTCGGTCATGCGCTTCGCGGTGTCGCGCCTTCGGCGAACAAAAAAGGCGGCCCGTTTCCGGGCCACCCTCCGGCAAGCTCGGAAAGCGACTAGGGCGCCTAGATAGGCGCGTGCGGCAGCCTTGGCAAGCGCGTTGCCGGGTGCGCGACTATTCCGCGCCGGGCGGGGCGGGCACGCGGGCCAGGTGCGTCACCCGCCGCCGCCCATGCGTGCGGGCGGAGAGCGGGGCGGCGTGGTGCCGGTTGTCATACACCGCCGCGCCGCCGCGGCGGGCGACGTGCAGCAGGCAGAAATGGTCGGTCACGCGGGTGAGCCACCAGCCCTCCGGCAGGCCGGACCGCACGGCCTGGCAGAGCGTCGGCTTCCCTTCCACCGGCCGCGATTCCGCGGCGATCCCGACCCGTCCGAGCGCCGCGACCAGATCGCGCCACCAGGCCGTGACGATTTCCTGCCCGGGACGGTAGCGGTCCGGCGCGACGCGCCCGAGCAGCTCGCACGCGCTCGCGTAGGACAGGCCGGCCGCCGTCGCGACCGCGGCAGGACCGCACCAGGGCGCGTGACCGCCACGCTCGCCGGCAAAGTCCTCGGGACGGCGCAGCCGCGGGGCGCGGTCATCATTCGTAGCGGCGAGGAACATGCACGGGCCCTGCGGAAGAGAAAGCCAGGCCCTCACGATAGCGTGATGTATACCATCACGCAAACGCGATCTTCGTATCAGTGGCGAAAAAATGCCCAGTAGCGCGGCCGCCTTCCCTCCCGCAGCGCCTTGGCTTCGTAGCGCGTGCCGGGCCAGTCGGGCGGGCGCTGATCCGTGCGCAGTCGGCAGGCGAAGTCCGGGGCGCCCGCCATCACCTCCTCGACCCAGGCCTGATAGGTTGGGTCGTCCGACGCGATGCGCCACTCGCCGCCCGAGCGGAGCGCGCGGGCGACGAGCGGCAGGAGCGAGGGATGCACGAAGCGCCGCTTGGCATGGCGCGCCTTAGGCCACGGGTCGGGAAAGAGCAGGAACAACCGGTCGAGCGATGCGCCGGGCAGCAGGCCGAGCAGGTGGCGGGCATCCCGCGGCCAGAGGCGCAGGTTCGGTGGCAGGGGGCCGGTCGCTTCCTCGCCTTCGGCGACGAGGCGGGAGAGGAGGGAGCAGAGCCCGTTCTCGAAGACCTCCGACGCGATGTAGGCGACGCCCGGATTCGCCGCGACCTGGTCGAGCGCGTGCTCCCCGCCGCCGAACCCGACCTCGAGCCAGAGGGGGCTATCGCGCATGTCGCGCGCCTCGGCCTCCGTCAGGCTGAGGCGGGGGAGGGTCACGTCGAGCAGGCGTTGCTGCCGCGGGCGGAGCGGGTGGCCGCGGCGGCGGCCGTAGAGGCGGTCGGGTACGCCGTCGGCGAGCGGGGGGCGGTCGGCGGTCATGGCGCGGAGCGTGACGCCCCCACCCCGACCCTCCCCCGTAAACTGGGGAGGGAGAGGCGCGTCACCGCCCGAAGGCGCGGCGCAGCTCGTCCACCAGGTCGGTCCTCTCCCAGGTAAAGGTGCCCGTCTCGGGGTCCGGCGTGCGGCCGAAATGGCCGTAGGCGCTGGTGGGCACGTAGATCGGGCGGTTGAGGTGCAGGTGCTCCCGGATGCCGCGGGGCGAGAGGTTCACCAGGCCGTCCATCACCTTCGCCAACTTCGCCTCGTCCACGTCGCGCCCGGTGCCGTGCAGGTCGAAATACACGGAGAGTGGCTTGGACACGCCGATCGCGTAGCTGACCTGGATGGTGCAGCGGTCCGCCAGGCCGGCGGCGACGACGTTCTTGGCGACGTAGCGCGCGGCATAGGCGGCGCTGCGGTCCACCTTGGTCGGGTCCTTGCCGCTGAAGGCGCCGCCGCCATGCGGGGCCGCGCCGCCATAGGTGTCCACGATGATCTTGCGGCCCGTCAGGCCGCAATCCCCGTCGGGGCCGCCGATGACGAACTGGCCCGTGGGGTTCACGTACAGCTCGTTGTCCGGGCACATCCAGCCCTTCGGCAGCGTGCTCTCGATCAGCGGACGCAGCATGCGCTTGATGTCGGCCTGCTCCATGCCCTCCGCGTGCTGCGTCGAGACGACGACCGAGGTCGCGCCGACCGGCTTGCCGTCCACGTAGCGCAGCGTGACCTGCGACTTGGCGTCGGGCAGCAGCCCCTCCACGGCCTTGTCCTTGATCCGGCGCAGCTCGCTGATCCGGCGCAGGATCGCATGGGCGTAGTAGAGCGGCGCCGGCATCAGGTCCGGCGTCTCGCGGCAGGCGTAGCCGAACATGATGCCCTGGTCGCCGGCGCCCTCGTCCTTGTTGCCGGCCGCGTCCACGCCCATCGCGATGTGCGCGGACTGCGCGTGCAGGTGACAGGCGATGTCGGCCTTCTGCCAGTGGAAGCCGTCCTGCTCGTAGCCGATGTCGTGGATCGCCAGGCGCGCGAGGTGGCTGAGGTACTCCGGCGTCACATGGCCGGGCCCGCGGACCTCGCCGGCGAGGACCACGCGGTTGGTGGTCACCAGTGTCTCGCAGGCCACGCGCGAATAGGGATCGGCGGTCAGGAAGGCGTCGAGGACGGTGTCGGAGATGCGGTCCGCCACCTTGTCCGGGTGGCCCTCGGAGACGCTCTCCGATGTGAACAGGTACTCGCCGGTATCGCGCATGGCTTGGTTCGGCCTCTTGTCGCGGGAAGGCCGGGCTGCCCCGGCCGGGAAAGGCCCGGTGGATTCCGGGACGGGCGCGTATCGCAGCGGAGTGGGGCAGGGTCAAGGCACGGCAGCTTTCCTGTCACATGCCCAGCACGTCCCGCATCCCGTAGAGCCCAGGCTTGCGGCCCGGGAGCCACAGCGCCGCGCGCACGGCACCTGTCGCATAGGCCCGCCGATCGAAGCTGCGATGCGTCAGGGCGATGTGCTCGGTCGCGCTCGCGAAGAGCAGCGTGTGCTCTCCCACCACTTGGCCGCCGCGCAGCGCGGCGAACCCGATGGCGCTGGTGGCGCGGGGCCCGGTGTGGCCGTCGCGGCCGGATTCGACCCCAGCCTCCTCCAGGGTCGTCCCGCGGCCGCGCGCGACGGCGCGGCCCATCGCAACGGCGGTGCCGGAGGGGGCGTCCACCTTCTGACGGTGGTGCATCTCCAGGATCTCGGCGTCGTACGCAGCGCCCGGCAGGGCGGCCGCCATCCGCTCCGCGAGCGCGAGGACGAGGTTCACGCCGGGGGCGAAATTGGCCGCATAGACGACCGGGACACGGGTCGCCGCCTCGGCCACCGCGCGCTCCTGCCCGGCATCCAGGCCGGAGGAGCCGAGGACGAAGCCTATGCCGGTGTCTGCGGCGAGCGCGGCGTGGCTGGCCGCATTCCCTGCATGGGTGAAGTCAATCACCACCTCCGCGGCGGCGAAGAGCGCGGCGGCATCCGGGAAGAGCGTCACGCCGGGCGAGAGGATCTCGGCCGTCCGCACCGTGCCGCCAACGAGCGTCGCGCCCGCGGCGCCGACCTCCTCGGCCAGCAACCGGCCCATGCGGCCTGCGATGCCGACGATCCCGATACGCATGGCAAACCTTTCCCGCTGACGCGCGCAGGGTTCGCGCGACATCGCCAAAGGGTCAAGGCGGTGGGAGAGGGGGGGCGGGCGGCGGCGCGGGTGGGACCGTCTCCGCGCCGCCGCCTGCCGAGGCCGTCGCTGGGGGGATGCGACGGTCAGGGGATGAACGTGAGGATACCGCCGGCGGTTGCAGGGGTTCCGAACGGGAAAGACGACTTCCGACGGTCACATCGGCGTTGGCGGCATGCGCGCCTGCCCCCACGCCGACCCTCGCCAGCAACCGGGAGAGGCAGGGCCGCTAACGGCCCAGCCCGTCCCAGAACTCCTTGACCTTGGCGAAGAAGCCCTCGTTCTCCGGGCTGCTGCGGCCGGATTTCTCGGCCTCGCGCTCGAACTCAGACAGCAGTTCCTGCTGGCGCTTCGTCAGGTTTTGCGGCGTCTCCACCGCGACCTGGACGTACATGTCGCCACGCGCCGCGCTGCGCAGCACCGAGAAGCCCTTGCCGCGCAGGCGGAACTGATCGCCGGCCTGGGTGCCGGCGGGGATCGTGACCTTGGCGCGGCCGCCATCCACCGTTGGCACCTCCACCTGGCCGCCGAGTGCGGCCTGCGTCATGCGCAGCGGCACGCGGACGAAGATGTTGGCGGCGTCGCGCTGGAAGATGGGGTGGGAGCGTACGGCGATGTCCACGTAGAGGTCGCCGGGCGGCGCGCCGCGCAGGCCGGCCTCGCCCTCGCCGGAGAGGCGGATGCGCGTGCCGTCCTCGACGCCGGCGGGAATGGTGACGGCGAGCGTCTTGTCGCGCTGCACGCGGCCCTGCCCCGCGCAGACCTTGCACGGGTTCTTCACCACGCGCCCCGATCCGCCGCAGGTCGGGCAGGTGCGCTCGATCAGGAAGAAGCCCTGCTGCGCCCGCACCTTGCCCGAGCCGCCGCAGGTGCCGCATGTGGCCGCGGCCTGCGCGGCGGGCCCTTCCGCGCCGGTGCCCTTGCAGGCCTCGCAGGCAGCGGTGGTGGAGACGCGGATGGTCTTCTTCGCGCCGGCGAAGGCCTCCTCCAGCGTGACTTCCACGCCGGTCCGCAGGTCGGACCCGCGGCCGGCCGCGCTGCCGCGGCCGCGTCCCCGCGCGCCGAGGCCGCCGAACATCTCCTCGAAGATGTCCTCGAAGGCGCCGCCGAAGGGGTTGCCGCCGCCGGGGAAGCCGCCCGGGCCACCGCCGGCGCTCGCGCCTTCGAAGGCGGCGTGGCCGAAGCGGTCATAGGCGGCGCGCTTCTCGGCGTCCTTCAGGACGTCGTAGGCCTCGTTCAGCTCCTTGAACTTGCCCTCCGCCGCCTTGTCGCCCTGGTTGCGGTCGGGGTGGTACTGCATGGCGAGCTTGCGGTAGGCCTTCTTCAGGTCCTCCTCGCCCGCGTCCCGGGCCACGCCCAGGACCTCGTAGTAGTCGCGCTTGGCCATGGGGCCGCTGGTCCTCGATGCGTCCAACAAGGTCGCGCCCGACCCCCCGTGAGAGGAGCCGGGCGCCGTTCCCTACCCGATCCGGAGAGGCCCTTACGAGGGCTTCTTCTTGTTCGGGTCCACCTCCTCGAACTCGGCGTCCACCACCTTGTCGTTCGGCTTGCCGCCGGCTGCCTCGCCCGCCTGCGGTGCCGCCTGCGCCTCGGCCTGCTGCGCCTTGTAGAGCGACTCGCCCATCTTCATGGCCACCTGGCTCAGCCGGTCGTTCGCCGCCTTGATGGCGTCGGCGTCCTGGCCTTCCATCGCGGTGCGGGCGGCGGCGATCGCGGATTCCACGTCGGTCTTCTCGCCCTCCGGCACCTTCTCGCCATTCTCGCGCAGCGTCTTCTCGGTGGCGTGGACGAGCGCGTCGAGGCCGTTGCGGGCCTCCACCGCCTCGCGGCGCTTCTTGTCGGCCTCCGCATTCGCCTCGGCCTCGCGCACCATGCGCTCGATGTCGGAATCCGAGAGGCCGGACTTGGCCTGGATGCGGATCTGCTGCTCCTTGTTGGTGGCCTTGTCCTTCGCGCTGACGGAGACGATGCCGTTCGCGTCAATGTCGAAGGTTACCTCCACCTGCGGCACGCCGCGCGGCGCGGGCGGGATGCCCTGCAGGTCGAACTGGCCGAGCAGCTTGTTGTCGGCGGCCATCTCGCGCTCGCCCTGGAACACCTTGATGGTCACCGCCGACTGGTTGTCGTCCGCGGTGCTGAAGACCTGGGACTTCTTGGTCGGGATGGTGGTGTTGCGGTCAATCAGGCGCGTGAACACGCCGCCCAGCGTCTCGATGCCCAGGCTCAACGGGGTCACGTCGAGCAGCAGCACGTCCTTCACGTCGCCCTTCAGCACGCCGCCCTGGATCGCCGCGCCGATGGCCACGACCTCGTCGGGGTTGACGTTGCGGGCGGGCTCCTTGCCGAAGAACTGCTTCACCGCCTCGATGACCTTCGGCATGCGGGTCATGCCGCCGACCAGGATCACCTCGTCCACCTCGTTCGCGGCGAGGCCGGCATCCTTCAGCGCCTGGCGGCAGGGCTCCAGCGTCTTCTGGATGAGGTCGTCCACCAGCGCCTCGAGCTTCGCGCGGGTGAGTTGCAGCACCAGGTGCTTCGGGCCGGACGCATCCGCCGTGATGAAGGGCAGGTTGATCTCGGTCTGCTTGGAGGACGACAGCTCGATCTTCGCCTTCTCCGCCGCTTCCTTCAGGCGCTGGAGGGCGAGCTTGTCGCCGCGAAGGTCAATGCCCTGCTCCTTGCGGAACTCGTCGGCCAGGTAGTCAATGACGCGGGCGTCGAAATCCTCGCCGCCGAGGAAGGTGTCGCCGTTCGTGCTCTTCACCTCGAAGACGCCGTCGCCGATCTCAAGGATGGAGACGTCGAAGGTGCCGCCGCCGAGGTCGTACACCGCGATGGTGCCGGTCTTCTTCTGGTCCATGCCGTAGGCGAGCGCCGCGGCCGTCGGCTCGTTAATGATGCGCAGCACCTCGAGACCGGCGATCGCGCCGGCTTCCTTGGTGGCCTGACGCTGCGCGTCGTTGAAGTAGGCGGGGACGGTGATGACGGCCTGCGTCACCTTCTCGCCGAGGAAGGCCTCGGCCGTCTCCTTCATCTTCGTCAGGATATAGGCGCTGATCTGCTGCGGCGCGTTCTTCTTGCCGTCCACCTCGACCCAGGCGTCGCCGTTGTCGGCGCGCACGATGGAATAGGGCACCAGGCCCTTGTCCTTCGTGACCATCGGGTCGTCGAAGCGACGGCCGATCAGGCGCTTCACCGCGTAGAGGGTGTTCATCGGGTTCGTGACGGCCTGCCGCTTGGCGGACTGGCCGACGAGGCGCTCGCCGTTCTTGGCGAAGGCGACCATGGAAGGGGTGGTGCGGGCACCTTCGGCGTTCTCTACGACCCTGACGTCCTTGCCTTCCATGATGGCGACGCAGGAATTGGTCGTGCCGAGGTCAATGCCGATGACCTTGCTCATCCGTGTGCTCCTCTTGCGGCGGCGTGGGTGCGGCCCCGTAGGCACCGCGCCCGGCCCCTGCCGGATGGGGTGGTGGCTGGATGGCGCGTGACATATTCACCGCACCGCGGCGCGGCAAGGGGGCTACAGCGCCTCTTCGCTATGAACCGTCCGATCCGCCCTCGGCCAGCGCCAGACGTATGACGGTCTCCAATTCGTCGAGGTGGTTCCCGAGCAGGTTCCAGATCAGGCGATCCTCGATCCGCTGATAGTCATGCCGCAGGACGTTGCCGATCCCTGCAATCCGTGCCCATGCGACGTGCTGATGTCTTGCCTTCAGATCGGGCGGGAGATGACGGCTGGCCTCCGAGATGATCTCGAAGCCTCGTTCGACGGCTCGTCGTACTGTCCAGACACGCTCGTAATCCTCGAAGTCGAGCCCGGCCACCGCGCCCCTGATCCCGACGATGGCGTCGAGCATGTCCGAGAGGCGCGCCGACGGGTTCCGCCGCTCCGCCGGCATGGCGGTCAGAACACCCGGATGGCGGAGCGCTCAATCGCCTCCCGCAGCGCCGGGTGGAGGCTGCCGCGGGTGGCGAGGTCAATCTCGACGTTCCCGAGCGTCGCCGCGATCCGCTCCCGCGCCGCCAGCAGGTCCAGGAGATCGAAGGTTTCCGGAGAGGCTTGGTCCAGGAACAGGTCCACGTCCGACTCCGGTGTCGCCTCGTCACGCGCTGCCGAGCCGAACATGTAGAGCGCGGCGATGCCCGATGCACGCAGGCTGGTTTCACGCGACCGCAACGCGGCCAGGACGTTGTCGCGACGCGGGCGGACTTGGGTGGGCGTGGGCTGCATGCCTCTGTATATAGCACGACCGTGCAACCCCCGAACCGGGCACACCCGTCACCGCACGCAACGCTGTTCCTTAAACCGTGCTCCCCGCTATCGTGCCCACACCGGCATGATTCGCGACCTCCCCCTCCACCCCGACCGCGACACCCTGGCCGGCGAACTCCACGCCCGGCCGCCGCTGCCGCTCGCCACCCCCGTCGCGATCAGCCGCCTGGCCTGCATCGCTGATCCGGGCGCCCCGAAGGGCGCGGCGGTGGGCCACTTGGCCACCCTCTGCCGCCGCTATGGCGTCACCCCGCCCGCTCCCGGCGCCGACTTCGTGCTGGCCGATTTCGGCCGCTTCTCCCTCCGCTACGAACGCCACACCGAATTCGACGGATGGACCTTCTTCCGCGCGACCACCGACCCCGACGCGCCCGATCCCTTCACCGAGACCGCCATCGCGGCCGTACCCACCGACTGGCTCGCCGCCTTGCCTGGCCGCACCCTCGTCGCCTGCCACATCGCCCTCGTCCGCACCGCCGGGGAGGACGAGCCTCCGCGACCCGGCTGCTTCGCGCCCGACAACCTGGCCGGCGCCAACCTCTCCGCCGGCGCCGCCACCTGCTGGACCGATTTCCGGCTCGGCCCGGACGGCTTCACCCGGCTTCTGCTGCAGGATCACGGGATGACGGGCGCGCTGGCCGGAAGGCTGGCCCAGGCGCTGTGGGAAATCGAGACCTACCGCATGCTCGCCCTGCTCGCGCTGCCCGCGGCGCGCGCGGTCGCCGCCGATCTCGGGCCGGCTTCGGAACGGCTGGCGGCGATCGCCGGCCGCCTGCCCGGCCTGACCGAGCTGGAGGAGGAACGCCAGGCGCTCGAGGAACTGACCGGCCTCGCCACCACCATCGAGCAGCAGGCCGCGCTCACCGCGGACCGCTTCTCGGCCGGCCGCGCCTACCACGTGCTGGTCGGCCGCCGCCTGCAGACGCTGCGGGAGGCGCGACTGCACGGCGTGCCGACGCTCACCGAATACCTCGAGCGCCGCCTCGATCCCGCGATGGCCACCGTGGATGCGGCGCGCACACGGATCGGGACGCTCTCCACGCGCTGCGCGCGTGCCGTGGAACTGCTGCGCGCCCGCGTTGCCGTGGCGCAGGAGGCACAGACGCAGAAGCTGCTCGCCGCGATGGCCGATACCGGCCGCGCCCAGCTCCGCCTGCAGGAGACGGTGGAGGGCCTCTCCGTCGCGGCGATCAGCTACTACGTGCTGTCGCTGCTCGGCTACGCGCTGAAGCCGCTCGCCTGGCCGGGCGCGGTGGATGGGGAGGTGGTGCTGGCCCTGGCGGTCCCGGCGGTGGCCGCCTTCGTCTGGATCAGGATGCGACGGCGGCGGATCCGTCCGATGATCTAGCCCTTCCCGGCCACCACCACCATCGCCGGCTTCAGCAGCCGGCCATTCAGCGTCCAGGCGGGCGTCCAGGCCTGGATGACCGTGCCGGGCTCCACGCCGTCCGGCGCGGGCTGCTCGGTCATGGCCTGGTGCAGTTCCGGGTCGAAGGCGGCGCCGGTGGCCTCGGTGCGGGCGATCCCGTGGCGCTCCAGCATCGCAACGAAGCCGCGCTCCACGCCCTCGAAGCCGTTGCGCAGCTTGGCCAGCAGCTCCGGCTCGCCCTCCTCGGCAGGAGGCAGGCTGTCCAGACCGCGGCGGAGGTTCTCGGCGGTCTCCACCACGTCGCGCGCGAATTTCTGGACGGCGTAGGCCCGCGCATCCTCCACGTCGCGGCGCGCGCGGGCGCGAAGGTTCTGCATCTCGGCCTCTGAGCGCAGCCACCTGTCGCGCAGCTCCGCCGCCTCCGCCTCCAGCGCCGCGATGCGCTCGGCCTCAGTCTGCAGCGGTGCCTCGGAGGTGGCGAGGGAGGGATCGGCGGCGTCGGGCGCGGCCGTCTCGGGCGCCGCCCCCCCGTCGCTCGGGGTGTCGGTCGGGGTGTCGGTGTTGTCGCTCATCGTCGTCTTGAAGGGGATGCGGGGGTGGCCGCGGGCGCGGCGCGTCGCCCTCCACCTAAGGTCGCCGCGCGTCGGCGACAACCCGTCGCCCCGGCCGCCCTTCCGGCGCCGCCCCGCTGCTGCTACCCCGCCCTCATGCTCCGCAGCGTGGCGACGGTCGGCGCCTGGACCATGACCAGCCGGGTGCTCGGCTTCGCGCGCGACATGCTGATCGCCGCGAAGCTCGGCGCGACCCCGATGGCCGACGCCTTCTTCGTGGCGCTGCGCCTGCCCAACCTGTTCCGGCAATTGTTCGGCGAGGGCGCCTTCAACGCCGCCTTCGTCCCCGCCTTCGCCGGCACCTACGCGGCGGACGGACCGGCCAGGGCGCGCCTGCTGGCGAATTCGCTGGCCGGGCTGATGACGATCGTGCTGAGCGGCCTCGTGCTGCTCGGCATCGTCTTCATGCCGCAGCTCCTCTTCGTGCTCGCCCCGGGCTTCGTGGGCGAAGCGGTGCGCTTCCCGCTGGCCGTCGAGCTCACCCGGATCACCTTCCCCTACCTGCTGTTCATCTGCCTCGCGGCGCTCGTCTCCGGCGTGCTGAACGGGATGGACCGCTTCGGCGCCGCCGCGGCAGCGCCGGTGCTGTTCAACTTGGTCTCGATGGCCGCGCTGCTGGGCCTGACCCCCTTCGTCGCGACGCCCGCCCATGCGCTCGCCTGGGGCGTGGTCGCGTCAGGCCTGCTGCAACTGCTGATGCTGCTGACCGCCGCGCGTTTGGCCGGAATGCGGCTGAACCCGCTATCCCGCCCGCGCTTCACGCCGGAGGTGCGCGGGGTGCTGCGGCGGATGGGGCCGGGGCTGGTCGGCGCCGGGGTGACGCAGCTCAACCTGGCGATCGGGATCATCATCGCGTCCCTGCTGCCGGCCGGCGCGGTGAGCTTCCTCTACTACGCCGACCGCATCTCCCAATTGCCGCTCGGCGTGATCGGCGCGGCGGTCGGCACGGCGCTGCTGCCGACCCTGTCGCGCCAGCTCCGCCGCGGAGAGGCGCTGTCCGCGCATCGCAGCCAGAACCGCGCGGTGGAACTCACGGTTGCCTTCGCTTTGCCCGCCGCCTTCGCGATGGCGACCGTGCCGCACCCGATCATCGCCGCCCTGTTCGAGCGCGGCGCCTTCGACGCGACAGCCACGGCCGCGACCTCCGCGGCACTCGTCGCCTACGCGGTCGGGCTGCCGGCCTTCGTGCTGGTGAAGGCGCTGACGCCCGGCTTCTTCGCCCGCGGCGACACCGCGACGCCGGTGAGGATCGCCTTCGGCGTCGTCGCGCTGAACCTGGCGCTGAATTTGTTGCTGACGCGCTGGTTCGGGCATGTCGGGATCGCGCTCGCGACCTCGGCGGCGTCCTGGGCGAACGTGGCAGCGCTCGCGTGGCTGCTGATGCGGCGGGGGCGGTTCGTGCTGGACCGCCGCCTGCGCCGCACCGCGCCGCGGCTGCTGGGCGCCGCGGTGATCATGTCGGCGGTGCTGTTGGTGCTGCAGGCCGCGCTGTTCCCGCTGGAAAGCGGCTGGGCGAGGCTCGCCGCGCTGGCGGTGCTCGTGGGCGCGGGGCTGGTGACGTATTTCGCGACGGCCCACGCCTTCGGCGCGTTCGATCTGCGGCAGGCCGCGCGGCTGCTGCGGCGGAGGCGGTGAGGCCCGGCTACGGCGCCAGGACGTCCACCCCGCGCAGCCCCGCCTCCAGCACAGCCCGCAGATCCCGCGCCGGCAGCGCGACGCAGCCGGCGGTCGGGCGCAGGTCGCCATGCGCGAGGTGCAGGAAGATCGCGCTGCCGCGGCCGCGCTCCACCGGGTCGTCGTTCCAGCCGAGCACGCCCACCACGTCGTACACGTGGTCCTCGCGCCACAGCCGCTCATGCGAGGCATCGAAAGGCAGCGCGACAGGCCGGTTGTAGAGGCGGTGCCCGGGATCGTCGCACCAGCCATCCTCCGGCGAGATGGGTTCCACCGGCACCGCGCAGCGCGGCGGTGCGCCGCGATCGGCGCGGAACAGCACGCGGCGGAGCGGCATCCGCGCCGCCGGCGTCGCTCCGTCGCCCTCCCGCTTCTCCGCCGGCGGCCGCACGCCGCCGCGCCCGAGGGCGCAGCGCAGCACCAAGCCATCCAGAATCAGGCGGCCCTCCGGCAGGACCCGCGCGAAGCCGGCCTCGGCTGCCATCAGGCCAGCAGGTGCCCGAAGCGCCGGGCCTTGGTGGCGAGATAGCCGTCGTTCACGCCGTTGGCGGCGAATTGGTGCGCCTCCCGCTCCTCGACCTCGATCCCGCAGGCGGCCAGGCCGGCGAGCTTGTCGGGATTGTTGGTCAGCAGCCGCACCCGCCCGATGCCGACGGCGCGCAGCATCTCCGCGGCCACCCAGAAGTTCCGCTCATCCGCGCCGTAGCCCAGCGCCCGGTTCGCATCGAGCGTATCCAGCCCGCCATCCTGCAGCGTGTAGGCGCGGAGCTTGTTGACCAGCCCGATCCCGCGGCCCTCCTGCGCCAGATACAGGAGCACGCCGCCGGCAGGGTCCCGCGCCATGCGGGCGATCGCCCCGCGGAGCTGCGGCCCGCAATCGCAGCGGAGCGAGCCGAGCAGGTCGCCGGTGAAGCACTCGGAATGGATGCGCGCCAGCGGCACCTCGCCTCGCGCGATCGCCGCTTCCGGCTGGCCGACGAGGATGGCCAGGTGCTCGATCCCGCCATCAGCCGCGCGGAAGGCGACGATGCGCGCGTCCGGCGCATCCTCCAGCGGCACGTTCGCATCCGCCACCCGTGCCAGGCTGCGGGCCGCGCCATCCGGATAGGCCAGCACCGCCTCCGCGGGCACCGAGAGCAGGTCGAGCCGCGCAGCCGCCGGCTCCGCCGCAGGCGCGGCGACGAGCGCCGGGAGAAGGCGGGCGAGCTTGGCCAGCGCGATGGCCGCCGGCGCCAGCGGCGAGGCGGGCACGCGCTCCGGCTCGGCCATCAGCAGCCGCTCCGCGGTCGGGTCCGCCAGGCTGCGCAGGGCCGCCGGGTCGAGCAGGGTGGATGGCAGGCGAAGGGCGACCGCGGCAGCCTCCGCCGCCGTCCCGCCCGGGACCGGCCGATGCAGCACCGCCGCCGCGCGTACCGGCGCCAGCAGCAGCACGGCCGGGCCATGCGCGCCCGCCGCGATCTCAACCAGCCCGCGAGCCGACACCGTCTCAGCAGCCGCCAGCAGCAGCGCACCGTCCGGGCCCCGCAGCAGCACCGGGGTGCCGCAGCGCAGCTCCGCCATCGCCCGGTGCACCGCCCGCAATCCGCGCACCTGCGTATCGGGTCCTGGCAAGGCATGGTGATCGCGAAGTTGTGACGCGAGGTATCCGACCGAATTCATCTTCAAAGTCCCGTGCTGGCTTCGCGATTCACCCGCCGCAATGTGGCGTGGCAAAGGCGTTTGGCAGGCCTGTCGCAAACAAAAACATTCCGTTCGTCGCGCGTTGTGACCCGTGGCGACCGTATCACGACGCTTGCCGGCACACCGCCGCGTGAGGCACTCTCAACCTTACGGCTAGGCGGCCCGTCCGGATGCAGACGCGCGGGCACCCCGGCATGGAAACTCACGGCTCACGGATGCGCTACTCCGCGGAGCCAACGAACGGGAGCAATCATGGCTGGTCCCCGACCGATCCTCGTCGTGGACGACGACGATGCCCTGCGGGAGTCGCTCTGCGAGCAGCTCGCGCATGACGGTGAATTCGCCCCCGAGCAGGCCGGCACCGCCGCCGAGGCGGCCACCCGTCTGGCGGCCGAGGACGCGCGCTTCGACGCCGTGATCCTCGACATCGGCCTGCCGGACGGCGACGGCCGCGAACTTTGCGCCCGGCTGCGCAAGCAGGGGCTGCGGATGCCCATCCTGATGCTGACCGGCGCCGATGGGGAGGCCGACATCGTCCGTGGCCTCGACAGCGGGGCGAACGACTACATCGCCAAGCCGTTCCGCGTGTCGGAGCTGACGGCGCGGCTGCGCGCCCAGCTCCGCGTCTTCGACAACTCGGAAGACGCGGTCTTCACCGTCGGGCCCTACACCTTCCGTCCCTCGGCCAAGCTGCTGCTGGAAGCCGCGCGGAACCGGAAGATCCGGCTGACGGAGAAGGAAGCGGCGATTCTGAAATACCTCTACCGCGCCGGCGGCCGGCCGGTCGGGCGGCAGATCCTGCTGAACGAGGTCTGGGGCTACAACAGCGCCGTGACGACGCACACGCTGGAAACCCATATCTACCGCCTCCGCCAGAAGATCGAGCCCGACCCGTCCCAGGCACGGCTGCTGCTGACGGAGGGCGGCGGCTACCGCCTCGATCCGCAGGCCGCGCGGGCGGCGCAGCAGGCGGCGTAGCGCCAAGCGGCCGTCAATCCAGGTCGGCGCGGGCGGCACGCGACGACCGCGCCGCGCCCCCGCCGGGCTGCAGGGCAGGCAGCAGACTGCCGCGGGCCATTTCGTCCACTGCTTCACGCAGCGTGCGCCCGACCGCACGGAGTGCCGCGTCGGCAACCGTGGTGGGAGAATCGCGGCCGATTTCCGCCGTCTCGCGCAACCCGCCCGCCTTGGCGACGCCGACGCCGTGCTCATACGACATGCGCCCGCCGAGATAGGCCGAGTAGCCCATCGCGCCGAGTGCCACGAGGCCGAGCGCGAAATAGCCGTCCCCCGGCCGCCGGCGCCGCGCGCGCTGAACCGCCATGACGCCGAGCAGCGCGGTCAGCGTGACGTTCATCGTGCGGTGCGTGGTGAGCAGGGCGCGCGGCTCGCCTTCGTCCACCTTCGCCGCGCCCTGTGCCAGCGCGCCGGTCACGCCGGCCAGCACCGCGCTGCCGAAGGCGGCCCCCATCAGCAGCCGGCCCGCATCGGCCATCCCGCCGCGCCCGGTCGCGGCCGCGATCGCGTCACAGGCCAGCGCCGCGGGCAGCAGCGCGATCGGCAGGTGGACGGTGCTCGGGTGGATCTCGGTCAGGCGCAGGGTCATCGCGGGCTCATCCGATGGGGTGGACCCCGTGAACGCGCCCGGCAGCCCGCGGCTGCACCGCTATTCGAGGCGGCAGGCCTCGTCGAAGCTCAGCCGCGGGCTGCGGGCGAACAGGCCGGCCGGGTCGCCATAGCCCAGGTTGACCAGGAAGTTCGACTTCCAGCTCGTTCCCGCGAAGAACAGCTCGTCGAGTTTCGCATTGTCGAAGCCGCTCATCGGCCCCGCATCCAGCCCGACCGAACGCGCCGCAAGGATCAGGTAGGCACCCTGGAGCGTGCCGTTGCGGAACGCCGTGGTCTCCGCGAAGGCCGCGCTGCCGGCGAACCAGGACCGTGCATCGGCGTGTGGGAACAGGAAGGGCAGCTTGTCGTAGAACAACGTGTCGTAGGCGACGATCGCGATCACCGGAGCCGTCATCGTCTTCTCGACGTTGCCGGCCGAGAGCGCCGACTTGAGCTTGGCCTTGCCCTCCGCCGTGCGCACGAACACGAAGCGCGCCGGCGAGGAATTGGCCGAGGTCGGCGCGAACTTCAGGAGATCGTACAGCTCCTCCAGCTTGCCGTCCGGCACGGGCCGTTCCTGCCACTTGTTCTGCGTCCGCGCCTCGCGGAAGAGCTGGTCGAGAGCCGTGTCGTCGAGGGTCGTCGGGTCGGACAGCATCGGGTGCGCTCCGTCTGGTTGGTTGACGGGCGATCTGGGGTCGGTGCGGGCGCGTGCCAGACGTGGCTGGGCAATGATGGTGATTGGGGCGGGGAATGATGGGGCGGCGGGGGCTTCGCCCGGTGATGCTCCCACCCCGGCCCTCCCCCGTGAACGGGGGAGGGAGGAAGGCAGCTCAGGCTTCCACCTGCTCCACGCGCACCACTTCCGGCACATAGTGGCGCAGCATCGTCTCGACGCCGTGCTTCAGCGTGGCGCGGGAGGACGGGCAGCCGCTGCATGCGCCCTGCATGCGCAGCCGCACCACGCCCTCGCGGAAGCCGCGGAAGACGATGTCGCCGCCGTCGCCGGCCACCGCCGGGCGGACGCGGGTGTCGAGCAGGTCCTTGATCTGGGCGACGATCTCGCCGTCGCCCGCGTCGAAATCCTCCTCCTCGGCCTCCGCCTCGGCGCCTTCCATCACCGGCAGGCCGGCGAGGTAGTGCTCCATGATGGCGCCGAGCACGCGCGGCCTCAGCCGCGTCCAGTCGGCCTCCTCGCTCTTCGTCACGGTGACGAAGTCGTTGCCGAGGAAGACGCGGGAGACCTCGCCCACGTCGAAGATGCGCGCGGCGAGCGGGCTGCGGCCGGCCGCCTCGGCGGGCAGCGTGAAGTCGGCCGTGCCGCGGCCGCCCATCACGTCGCGGCCGGGCAGGAACTTCAGGGTGGCAGGGTTGGGGGTGCCCTCGGTTTCGATGAACATGTTCTTCCGTGTCCCGTGAAACTGTCGAACTGAATACCGGACAAATGTGGTCCGTTATGCATCGCTCCGCAACGGGCGGCCGGGCCGCGGGTCTTTCGGGGCCGGGCTGCGTTCGCCGCATCGCCGCAGGAAGATAGGTACGCATTTGCCCACCATCGCCGCGAACCAGACGACCGCGACCGCGGAATGCCCGGCGCCTCCGCCCGCCAAGGCGACCCTGACCACAGGCCCGGTCGCGCGCGTGCTGGCGGTCGCGACCGCACCGCTCGCGGCCGCGCTCGTCGTGATGTTCGGCGTGCAGCTCGCGGAGGCCTGGCTCATCGGCCGCCTCGGCGGCTCGGCGCTGACGGCCTTCGGCTTCGCGCTGCCGGTCGTGCTGACGGCGATGAGCTTCGGCATCGGCCTCGGCGCCGGCGCCTCGGCGGTGCTCGGCCGGGCGATCGGTGCCGGCGAGGCGGGCGCGGCGCAGCTCGCGACGCAGGTGCTCTGGCTGGCGGCGGCGCTCGGCGTGGTCGTCGCGGTGCCGGCCTGGTTCGGCGCGCCGTGGCTGCTGGACGCGCTCGGCGCGGCCGGCGAGGCGCATGCCGGCGCGCTGGCCTATCTGCGCATCTGGCTCGTCGGCCTGGTGCCGCTGCTGGTCGGCATGGCGGCCCTCAGCCTGCTGCGCGCCGCCGGCGACACCTGGTTTCAGGGCGCGGCGCTGGCAGGTGCTGCCGTCGTCGCCTTCGCGCTGGACTGGCCGCTGGCCTTCGGCGTGCCGGGCGTGCTGCCGGGGCTGGGGCTCACCGGGCTGGCGGTCGCGGCCGACCTGGCCTGGTGCGCGATGCTCGCCGCCGCGCTGTGGCGGCTGCGCGGGCTGAACCTGCTCGGCGGCGCGGACCACGCCGGCCCGGGCTTCGGCGCCGCCACCGGCCGGGTGCTGCGCGTCGCCGTCCCGGCCGCCGCGACGAACGCGATCGTGCCGGTCGCCACCGGCATCTTCACCGCGCTGATCGCCTCGCACGGCCCCGCCGCCGTCGCCGGCTTCGCGCTGGGATCACGGGTCGAGGCGCTGGCGATGACGGTGTTCTTCGCGCTCTCCGCCATCGCCAATCCCTTCGCCGCGCAGAACGCCGGGGCCGGCCGGATGGACCGAGTGGCGGCGGGGATGCGCGCGGCGATGGCGTTCTGCGCAGGGTTCGGGCTGGTGCTCGCGGTGCCGCTGTGGTTGGGCGCGGAGCCGCTCGCGCAGGTGCTCTCGGGCGACGCGGCGGTGGCGCATTCGGCCGCGCTTTATCTGGCGATCCTGCCCTGGGGATTCGGTGCGGTGGGGGCGATCGCCGTGGCCAACGCGGCGTTCAACGGGCTGGAGCGGCCGCTGGCGGCGGTGGCGGTGTCGCTGGCGCGCACGCTGGCGATCGGCGTGCCGGCGGCGTGGCTCGGAAGCCGGATGGGTGGCGAGCCGGGGACGCTGTTGGGTATCCTGGCGGCGAGTGTGGTCGTAGGTGCCTCGGCCGCGGTGTGGGTTATCCGTGCGACCTCGATGCCCCCACCCCGGCCCTCCTCCGTTTCGCCGAAGAGGGAGATGCGGGTCACGTCACCCGCTCCAGCTCCTCCTCGGTGATGTCGCCCGGTACGATCGTCATCGGGATCGCCAGCTTCGACGCGTAGCGCCCGGCCAGCGCCGAGATCAGCGGCCCCGGCCCCGAACCCCCGGCCGCCGCGGCCAGGACAAGGATGGAGATGCGCTTCTCCTCGGCGAGCAGGGCCAGCAGCTCGTCGCGCGCCTCGCCCTGGCGGATCAGCAGGATGGGGAGGCCGCCGGTCAGCTCGTTGACCTCCGCCGCCAGGCCGGACAGCAGCTTCTCTGCCTCCTGCCGGCGCTCCTCGGCCAGCATCGCGCCGACGCCGGCCCATTCCACCTGGCCTTCCGGCTCGATCACCCGCAGCAGCGCCACCCGCCCGCCGCTCTTGCGCACGCGCAGGCAGGCGTAGCGCAGCGCGACGCGCCGCTCCGCACTGTCGTCCACCACCACGAGGAAGACCCGATCCCGCCGCGCCTGGGCGGCCTCTGCCGTCTCGCCCATCAGCCCCTCCGGAACAGCACGCTGCCGAGCCAGCCGGCGAAGGCCGCCAGCAGGACGCAGGCGACGCCATAGAGCACCGGCAGGTTCTGCGCCACGCCGGTGATCCATGCGGCACTTCCCACCCGCTGCACCTCCAGCCCGAGTTCCTGCCGCGCGACCGTCCGCCCCTCCCGCACCAGCAGGACCTGGATGCGGTACTGGCCGGGACTGACGGTCGCCGGCAGCGGCAGCCGGGCATGGAACAGCCGCCCGCCGGAGACCGCGATCGCCGCGACCTGGTCCACCCACAACCCATCGCGCTGCTTCAGCTCACGCAGCGCCTCGCGGAACTGGGGGCCGCGCGCGCCGAGCTGCGGAAGCTGGATCAGGTCGAGGCCTAGCCGCAGGTCCATCCGCTCGCCCTCCGGCAGCATGCGCTCCGCCGGCCGGGTCGCCGCCAGTGCCCAGTAGGACGGGATGCGGTTGAAGCGCGCCGAGGGTCCGTTGATCCAGAACCCCAGCACCTGCACCTTCTGCCGCACGACGAGCGAGCTCATCGGGCCGGTCGCCAGCACCACGATCTCGTCGCCGTTCTCCCCGATCAGCCGCTCCGTCGCGCCGAAGACGAGGATTTCCCCGCCAGTGAAGGCGGTGGTCACCTCGATGCGGCGGGTCGAGAGCTCGGCCGCAAGCGAAGGCGGCGCGACGACCGGCTGCGCGGCGGCGGGCAGGGCCAGCAGGAGGAGGATCGCGAGCCACGCCCTCACGGGATCGGGCCGATGGCGAAGAGCTGGTCGGGCACCCGCAGCAGGTCCCACAGCAGCGCGACAGCCACCGCCAGCACCAGGCCGCCGAGCAGCGCGCGCGTTTCCTCGCCACGCAGGCGCGTGCCCATCGCCGCGCCGAACTGCGCCCCGGCGACGCCGCCGGCCAGCAGCAGCAGGGTCAGCACGATGTCCACGCTGCCGACCTGCACCGCCTGCAGGAAGGTCACGTTGGCCGTGACGAACACCACCTGGAACAGCGACGTGCCGATGACGACGGAGGTCGGCATCCCCAGCAGGTAGATCATCGCCGGCACCAGCATGAACCCGCCGCCGACGCCCATCACGGCGGAGAGCACGCCGATCAGGACGCCGATGCCGAGCGGCGGGATGACGGAAATGTAGAGGCGCGACTTGCGGAAGCGCACCTTGAGCGGCAGGCCGTGGATCCAGAAGTGCTCATGCAGCCGCGCCGGCCGCGCCTTCCGCCTGCGCAGCATCGCGCCGACGCTCTCCCGCACCATCAGCGCGCCCACGGTGCCGAGCACGACGACGTAGAAGACCGCCACCGCCAGGTCCACCTGCCCGGCACGGCGCAGCCAGGCGAACAGCTGCACGCCCGCGAAGGAGCCGACGAAGCCGCCCGCCAGCAGCACCAGCCCCATGCGCACGTCCACGTTGCCGCGCCGCCACTGCGCCATGAGGCCGGAGACCGATGCGCCGAGGGTCTGGTTCGCTCCCGATCCGACCGCGACGGGGGCGGGGATGCCGATCAGGATCAGCAGCGGCGTCAGCAGGAATCCGCCGCCGACGCCGAACAGGCCCGAAAGCCAGCCCACGCCGAAGCCGATGCCGAGCAGCAGCAGGGCATCCACCGACATCTCGGCGATCGGCAGATACACCTGCATCGCGTCGGAGGCTCATCCAGCGGGGTGGCGGGAATGCGGCGGGGATGCACCCGATGCCGGCGTGCCGCAAGCGCCCCGCGCGCATTTCGTAACAGCGTTGCGCGGAGGCGGCGCGAACCCCGCAGGCACAGGCGCGTTCCGCCGGGCATTGCCCAACAGGTGAGGTAAAGCCGCCATGCAGACAAACGCGACCACCGCCGACGGCGGAATGGTCTCCACCGCCGTGGCTGAAGGCGCCCCTGCCCTGCCACCCCGCATCTCCTGGGGCGCGGTCGTCGCCGGCGGCGTGGTCGCCGTCGCGGTGGGGGCGATGCTGAACATCCTCGGCCTGGCGATCGGCGCGACCACCATTGATCCCGCGACGCCCGGCGAATCGCCCTCGGCCAGCCTGCTCGGCATGGCCGGCGGGATCTGGCTGCTCGTGGCCAACCTCATCGGCCTCGGCGTCGGCGGCTGGGTCGCGGCGCGGCTTTCCGGCACGGCGGACGACACGGACGGCGTGCTGCACGGCCTCTCCGTCTGGGCGATCGGCTTCCTCCTCTCGGCCGTGCTGCTCGGCAACGCGGTCGCCGGCGCGACGAGCACGGTGGTGCGCGGCGCGTCCTCGGTGATCGGGGGCACGGTGCAGGGCGCGGGCCAGGCCGTCGGGTCGGCCGTGCAGGCGGTGGCGCCGCAAGCCGCCAACGTGACGGACCCGAACGCGCTGGTGGACCGCCTGCAGCGCTCGCTCCAGGTGGGCGGCGATCCGGCGACGATGAACTCCGACCAGCGGCGGGCGGAGATGACCCAGATCCTGGCGGAGCGGGTTCGGGCCGGCGAGTTCGGCGGCGGCCAGCGCGACCGGCTCAACCAGCTCGTCGCCGCCGAATACAGCATCCCCGCCGAGGAGGCGAACCGCCGCGTCACCGCGCTCGAGACCCAGGCCCGCGAGACCGCCGCCGCCGCCGAGCGGCAGGCCCGCGAGGCTGCCGAGACGGCCTCCAACGCCGCCGCAACCGGTGCCTACTGGCTGTTCGCCGCGATGATCCTCGGCGCCGTCGCCGCCGTGCTCGGCGCCCGCGTCGGCACCCGGCGGGCAGTCGCGGTGCGCGCCTACGGGTGACCCTGAAGCGCCCTCCCCCGCCCTTGCGGGGGAGGGCTGGGTCGGGGAAACCCGCCTCGCGTCATTCCAGCATCGCCAGGTAATGCGCCAGCGCGGCGATCTCTGCGTCCGACAGGCCGTGCACCGCCCCGTTCATCTGCGTGTCCACGCCTACCCGGCGCCCATCGCGATACTCCGCCAAGGTCCTCGCCAGGAACTCCTCGCGCTGCCCGGTCAGGCGAGGGATCTGGTTGCGCCCCCGGAAATTCGGCAGGTGGCACACCCCGCAGTTCCGCGGCCCCGTCAGCGCCTGCCCAGCGGCGAACAGTGCCGGATCACGCGCGCGCCGGTCCTCCGGCGGGGCAGGCGGCAGGCTCGCGAACCAGGCGGCGAGATCCTCGATGTCCCGGTCCGGCAGGTTGGCGGCCGCCGCGTTCATCGCCGGGACCTGGCGAAGCCCCTCCCGGAACAGGATCGTCTGGATCGTGATGAACTCCGCCGGCTGTCCCGCGAGGGAGGGGATGTCCGGCGTGGCGCTTCGCCCCTGCGCGCCGTGACAGGCTGCGCAGCTTTCGGCGGCCAGTTCGCCGCCGCGGCGCGCATCCTGTGCATGAGCCGGGACGGCGGCCAGCAGGGCCGCCGCCAGCAGGAAGGCGCGCCTCACTGCCGGTAGGTGATCCGGTAGATCGCGCCCATTTGCTCATCCGATACCAGCAGCGAGCCGTCGCGCATGACGTGCAGGTCCACCGGCCGGCCGAGGAAGCGCTGGTTGGCGTCGTCGCGCAGGCCGGTCATGAAATCCTCGATTTCCGTCACGTTGCCCTGCGCGTCGAGCTTCGCGACGACCACGTCGTAGCCCGAGAGGCGCTCCCGGTTCCACGACCCGCGGCGCGCGATGAACGCCGCGTTCCGGTACTGCTCCGGGAACATGCTGCCGGTGTAGAAGCGCATGCCGAGGGCTGCGACATGGGGTCCGAGCAGCGCGGCCGGCTGCTGGAATTCGGAGCAGTTGCGGCCGGCGTTGAATTGCGGGTCCGCCCAGTTGCCGACGCAGAATGGAAAGCCGTGGTCCTCTCCGGTGCGGCGCACGCGGATGAGCGTGTCGGAGGGCGTGTCGTTGCCGGCCCAGTCGCGGCCGTGATTCGTGGCCCACAGTTCCCGCGTCACCGGGTGATGCGCCATGCCGACGCTGTTGCGCACGCCGCGCGCCTCGACCCGGCGGTCGCTGCCGTCGGGGTTGAAGGAGACGAGGAGCGCGAAACGGTCGCGGTCGAACTCGCAGACGTTGCAGTTCACGCCGACATTCGTATAGAGCCGGCCATCCGGCCCAAGCGTCACGAATTTCCAGTGGTGGTTGCCGCCATGGTCCGCCTCGGTGGGGAAGCCGAAGGCGGCCGTCAGCTCGGTCGGCGCCGGCACGTTGTCGAGGTTCGCCTCGATGTTCGCGTAGCGCAGCACGCGGTTGACGGCGATGACGGTGAGATCGTTGCCGGTCATCACCACGCCGTTCGGCTGCGACAGGCCCTGTGCCACGACGCGCGTGCGCGTGGTGCCGTCCGGGTTGGGGCTGACGGCATAGACGCGGCCGATGGCGCGCGTGCCGACGAAGATCGTGCCGTTCGGCGCCTCGGTCATGGTGCGCGCGCCGGGGATGCCGTGCGCGAAGACCGTCGCGGTGAAGCCGGGCGGCAAGCGCAGCGCGCCGACCGGAAGCCCGTCGGGCGGCGTCACCGTCATGCGCGGCGCATGCGGCGCGAGGGTGTTGCCTTCGGGCCGGCCGACCGCCCAGCCCGGCACCGGCGCGGGCGCCTGGGCGAAGGCGGGACTGGTGGCGAGCGCGGCGAGAAGGCCGGCGGCGAGCGAGCGGCGGAGCATGCTGTTCCTCCCATCCCCGGCTGGTCGCAGCCGCCGGATGGGGCGGAGCATGGCCGTGCCGGGAGCGTTCCGCAACCGCCGCTTGACCGCATGGCGCGCGACCGGGGAGATGCGGTAATGACGACCGATGCCCGCCTGGTCGCGCCCGCGGTGGCGCGCAACCGCGACCCGATCCTCGGTGCGCTGCGGCGCGTCCTGCCCGCGCGCGGCGTGATCCTGGAGGTGGCGAGCGGCAGCGGCGAGCACTGCGCCCATTTCGCCGCGGCGCTGCCGGCGCTGACCTTCCAGCCCAGCGATCCCGACCCCGCCGCGCGCGCGAGTTGCGATGCCTGGTGCGAAGGACTGGCGAATGTCCGGCCCGCACTCGCGCTGGACGCCGCCGCGGCGGAGTGGCCCGCGACGGGCGCCGACGCCGTGCTCTGCATCAACATGGCGCATATCGCGCCCTGGGAAGCGACGCTCGGCTTGCTGCGCGGCGCGGCGCGGCTGCTGCCGAGGGCGGCGCCGCTGGTGCTCTACGGGCCGTGGCGGCGCGATGGCGTGATGACGGCGCCGAGCAACGAGGACTTCGACGCGGAGCTGCGCGCCCGCGACCCCGCCTGGGGTCTGCGGCGGGTGGAGGAGCTGACCGAAGCGGCCGGTACGGTCTTCGCCGCGCCGGAGGTCATTGAGCTGCCGGCGAACAACCTGCTGCTCGTACTGCGGCGCGCGGCCTGACGCGCGCGTTCAGCGCAGCGCGGCGTTCACCCGTTCGAGCGCCGCCGCGCCGGGGCACAGATCCGCATCGTCAAGCGCGTTCAGCGGACACGCGACGGTGCCGAGATGGGCGTGCAGGTCGTCGGCGTCGGGTTCCACGAAGATCAGCCCGGTGACGATCTCGCCAGCTGCCTTGCGCTCCTGCACGTAGCTCATCGCGGAGACGCGGTCGGTCGGGTCGTGCTCGGCGGCGAGCTTGCGCAGCCGCAGCACCGTGCCGTCATGCCCCGTCACCTCGACCGTGCTGCCCGGGTCGTACTCCGCCTCGATCGCGTCGCGGCCGAGGATGACGTCGAGGCGGTTCACCGCCTCGTTGTGGGCGCGCACGAAATCGAAGCTCTTCGTGCTGCCCTCATGGTTGTTGAAGGCGACGCAGGGGCTGATGCAGTCAATGAAGGCCGCCCCCGGATGCAGCAGCGCCGCCTTGATCAGCGGGACGAGCTGCGCCTTGTCGCCCGAGAAGCTGCGGCCGACGAAGGTCGCGCCGAGCTGCAGTGCCATCGCGACCAGGTCTATCGGCTCGTCCGTGTTGATCGCGCCCTTCTTCGCCTTCGATCCCTTGTCCGACGTCGCGGAGAACTGGCCCTTGGTCAGCCCGTACACGCCGTTGTTCTCGACGATGTAGGTCATGTTGACGCCGCGGCGGAGGCTGTGGGCGAACTGGCCGAGGCCGATGGAGGCGCTGTCGCCGTCGCCGGACACGCCCAGATAGACGAGGTCGCGGTTGCCGAGGTTCGCGCCGGTCAGCACGGACGGCATGCGCCCGTGGACGGAGTTGAAGCCGTGCGCGGCGCCGAGGAAATAGGTGGGCGTCTTGGAGGAGCAGCCTATCCCCGAGAGCTTGGCGATGCGGTGCGGCGGCAGGTCCAGCTCGAAGCAGGCCTGGATGATGGCGGCGCTGATCGAATCATGGCCGCAACCCGCGCAGAGCGTGGAGATCGCGCCTTCGTAGTCGCGCCGCGTCAGCCCGACGGCGTTGGTGGCCAGCAGCGGGTGATGAAGCTGCGGCTTCGGCAGGAAGGTCATTCGGCAGCTCCGGCGAGGGGCACGGCGAGGCGATCCGCGATCGCGCCCCGGATGAAGCGCGCGGTGATCGGCGTGCCGTCGTAATGCAGCACCGGCACCAGCCGGGCGGGGTCGAGGCCGCATTCGTTCACCAGCAGCGTGCGGAGCTGCGCGTCGCGGTTCTGCTCGACGACGAAGACGGTCTCGTGCGCGCGCACGAACGCCGCCACGTCGTCGTGGAACGGGAAGGCGCGGATGCGCAGCGCATCCAGGTGAAGCCCATCCGCCTCCAGCGCGCCCAGCGCCTCCCTCATCGCGGCGGAGGTGCTGCCGTAGTAGATCACGCCATGCCCAGCCGGCTGCGCCGCCGGGCGCGTCACCGGCCGTGGCACGATGCCCTTCGCCGTCTCGAACTTCCGCAACAGCCGCTGCATGTTGTCCACGTAGGCGGCGCCTTCCTCCGTGTAGCGTGCGTAGCGGTCGCGCGAGGTGCCGCGGGTGAAGAAGGCGCCCTTGGTCGGGTGGGTGCCGGGCCAGGTGCGGAAAGGAATCCCGTCGCCGTCCACGTCGAGGTAGCGGCCGAACGCACCCCCGGCCTGCAACTCCTCCGCCGTCATCACCTTGCCGCGGTCCATGCGGCGCGCATCATCCCAGCGGAAGGGCGCGCTGAGCCAGTCGTTCATCCCGATGTCGAGGTCGAGCATGACGAAGACCGGCGTCTGCAGCCGGTCCGCCAGGTCGAAGGCGTCGGCCGCCATGGTGAAGCATTCGTGCGGGTCTTCCGGCAGCAGCACGACGTGCTTCGTGTCGCCGTGGCTCGCATACGCCGCAGCCACGATGTCGGATTGCTGGGTGCGCGTCGGCATGCCCGTGGAAGGTCCGGCACGCTGCACGTCGAAGATCACCGCGGGGATCTCTGCGAAGTAGGCGAGCCCGACGAACTCGCCCATCAGCGAGATGCCGGGGCCGGAGGTCGCGGTGAAGGCGCGTGCGCCGTTCCACCCCGCGCCGATCACCATGCCGATGCTTGCGAGCTCGTCCTCCGCCTGCACGATGGCGTAGCGCTTCGCGCCGTCGGGGTTGGTGCGGAACTTACGGCAGTGCCGCTCGAACGCCTCGGCGAGCGACGTCGAGGGCGTGATCGGATACCAGGCGCAGACGGTGGCGCCGCCGTACACCGCGCCGAGCGCGGCCGCCGCGTTGCCGTCCACGTAGATGCGCTCGCCCACCGCATCCATGCGTTCCAGCCGCAGGCCGATCGGGCATTCCAGCTTCGCCAGGGCCCACTCGCGGCCCATCTTCAGCGCGTCGAGGTTCGGCGCGATGAGCTTGTCCTTGCCGCGGAACTGCTCGCGGATCAGCGCCTCGGTCGCGGCCCCGTCCATGTCCAGCAGCGCGGAGAGCGCGCCGACATAGATGATGTTCTTGAAGAGCTGGCGCTGCCGCGGATCGGAATACGCCTCGTTGCAGATCGCCGTCAGCGGCACGCCGATGACGTTCACGTCGGCCCGCATGCGCGACGCCGGCATCGGCCGCGTGCTGTCGTAGAACAGGTAGCCGCCCGGCTCGATCTCCGCAATGTCGCGGTCCCAGGTCTGCGGGTTCATCGCCACCATCAGGTCCACGCCGCCGCGACGCCCCAGATGGCCCGCGCCGCTGACGCGCACCTCGAACCAGGTGGGCAGGCCCTGGATATTCGAGGGGAAGATGTTGCGCGAGGCGATGGGGATGCCCATGCGCAGGATGGATTTCGCGAAGAGCCCGTTGGCGCTTGCGGAACCCGATCCGTTGACGTTGGCGAACTTGACGACGAAATCATTCGTCGCGGCCAGCCGCGACGGAGCCGGGCGCGGCATCAGGCCCTCTGGCATGCGTGCGCCCTCGGCTTCACGGTCTGCAGGAGGAACTTCTGCATGTCCCACGCGCCTGTCGGGCAGCGTTCCGCGCACAGCCCGCAATGCAGGCAGACATCCTCGTCCTTGACCATCACGCGCCCGGTCTTGAGGCCTTCGCCGATGTAGAGATCCTGCGTCAGGTTGGACGCCGGCGCCTTCAGCCGCGCGCGCAGCTCTCCTTCCTCACCGTCCTCGGTGAAGCTGATGCAGTCGGTCGGGCAGATGTCCATGCAGGCGTCGCATTCGATGCAGAGCTTCGGCGCGAAGACCGTCTGCACGTCGCAGTTCAGGCAGCGCTGGGTTTCCTTGAAGGCCAGCTCCCGGTCGTAGCCCAGCTCCACCTCCGTGCGGATGTCGCGCAACGCGACGGAGGTGTCGCGCATCGGCACCTTGAAGCGGAGGTCAATGGAGACGTCGTTGTCGTAGCTCCACTCGTGGATGCCCATCTTCTGGCTGATGAGCGAGGTCTCCGGCGGCGGTCGCTCGTGCAGGTCCTGCCCGCGGCAGAAGAGGTCGATCGAGACCGCGGCCGCGTGGCCATGCGCCACGGCCCAGATGATGTTCTTCGGGCCGAAGGCGCTGTCGCCGCCGAAGAACACAAGCGGCAGCGTGGATTGATGCGTCACGGCGTCGAGCTTCGGCAGCCCGTCGCGGCCGAATTCCAGGCCGATGTCGCGTTCGATCCAGGGAAAGGCGTTCTCCTGGCCGATCGCGACGAGCACGTCGTCGCAGGGGATGTGGTGGTCGGGCTCGCCGGTCGGCAGCAGTTGGCGGCGGCCCGCCGCGTCCCTCACCGGCGCGACCTTCTCGAAAGTGACGCCCGTCAGCCGCCCGTCCTCATGCGTGAAGCAGCGCGGCACGAGGTAGTTGAGGATCGGGATGCCTTCGTGCATCGCGTCCTCCTTCTCCCACGGGCTCGCCTTCATTTCCTCGAAGCCAGAGCGGACGACGACCGTCACCTCCTCCCCGCCGAGGCGGCGGGCGGAGCGGCAGCAATCCATCGCCGTGTTGCCGCCGCCGAGCACCACGACGCGCCGGCCGATGCTCTCGACATGGCCGAAGGAGACGTTGGACAGCCACTCGATCCCGATGCGGATGTTCGCGGCGGCCTCCGCACGGCCGGGGATGTCGAGGTCGCGGCCGCGCGGCGCGCCGGTGCCGACGAAGACAGCGTCGAAGCCCTCCGCCAGCAGCGCCTTGAGACTCTCCACGCGCCGTCCCAGCCGCGTCGCGATGCCGAGGCCGAGCACGTAGCCGACCTCCTCGTCAATCACCTCCTCCGGCAGCCGGAAGCGCGGAATCTGCGTGCGGATCATGCCGCCGGCCTTGGCGTCCCCGTCGAACACTGTGACGTCGTAGCCGAGCGGCGCGAGGTCGCGCGCGACGGTGAGAGAGGCCGGGCCGGCGCCGATGCAGGCCACCCGCTTGCCGTTGCGCGCCGCGGCCGGCGGCGGCAGCAGCGCGGTGATGTCGCGCTTGTTGTCGGCGGCCACGCGCTTCAGCCGGCAGATCGCCACCGGCTCCTCCTCCACCCGGCCGCGGCGGCAGGCGGGCTCGCAGGGCCGGTCGCAGGTGCGGCCGAGGATTCCTGGGAACACGTTGGACTGCCAGTTCACCATGTAGGCCTCGGTGTAGAGGCCGGCGGCGATCAGCCTGATGTATTCCGGCACCGGCGTGTGCGCCGGGCAGGCGTATTGGCAATCCACGACCTTGTGGAAATGGTCGCTGGACGCCGCTTCCGTCACCTTCAAGCCCGCACCTCCCCAACCCGTGCCGGCGTCGCGGCCAGGGGTCCGTGCGCCGCGAGGAGGCGGCGACGGATGGTCGAGGGGGCACCGAAACCCGGCACCGCCCCGAACCCTCCCCAGGATCCAGCGCACTGCACGACCGGCATTCTCGGCGCGGATTCATCCGCGCTCAATCGTTGCAGCATGTCCCACGAAACGGGCACTGGCTAGGGGGCCTGCGCACGATCTCCGGCGCGGCACGGAAAGGTGCTGGCGTCGCGGGCGCGACCCGTGCCTAGGCTCGCGCACGCCGCGAAAGGAGGCCTGCCCGATGCCGAACGCCGATGGCCAGTCCCGCCTGGAAGACCTGGCGCGCCGCCGCGCGCTGCTCGCCGAGCGCCTGCAACAGGCCGGCTGGCGCGGCCCCGCCGGCGCGGAGGCCGAGGAGGAGGAGTTGCGGCAGCTCGACACCGAGATCCGCCTGATCGCCGGCGCGAACTGACCTGCTCGCCAGCGCCGAGATCGCCGCCCGCATCGAGGGCCGGCTGGAACGGCTCGGCCTGTCGGCGGAGGAGGTGGACCGGATCGCCGGCTTGCCCGCCGGCACCGTCCCCGGCCTGATCCGCGGCAGCGCGCGCCTGCCGCGCGGCGACGCGCTCCGCCGCTTCGCCGCCGCGCTGGACGTTGGCGAGGAGTTCGTGCTCGGCCTGGAGCCCGGCGACCTGATCCCGGCGGAGATGCTGGAGGACCCGCAGGGCGAGCTCGGCCTGCTGGCGCCGGACGAGGATGCGCTGCTGCGGCTGTATCGCAGGCTGGACGTGCCGACGCGCGCGGCGGTGCTGCTGGTGGTGACCAGGGCGGCGGGGCCGGAGCCGGAGCCGCCCCCGGTCAAGCCGCCGCGGAAGAGGCGCTGAAAGCGGAACCGCCGGCCCCGATCACTCGGAAGCCGGCGGAGAAGCTGGTGGAGCCAAGGGGAGTCGAACCCCTGACCTCTTGAATGCCGTTGTCGTGCTCCTTGTGTGCTCGCGGCAGAAACTTGGATCCGACTTCCCCTTGGGCGAAAACGCGGGGAGCAAATCGTGGTCCAGAGAAATGTTGGCCTTACCATTGCTTGTGCGCTCCGACAGCGGCGCCTAGATTCGCTGCATGCCTGTCGCAACGAAGACCAGGGAGCCGCTATATCCCGTTGCCTATGCGGCGACGCTGGCCGGACTTGACGCGACTACGGCGCGCCGCTGGTTGCGAGGATACGACTTTGTTCATAATGGCCAGCGGCGGCATTCTGAGCCGGTTGTGCCCGCTCCGCATGGCACCCCAGCAAACGACCTTCTAAGCTTCGAAGAACTGCTCACGCTCAGGCTTGTACGCGGCTTTCGTCAGCACGGACTTGGATTGCCGACGATTAAGCGTGCCGCGCAAGCTGCAGCCGAGCGGTATGGGCTGGCCAATCCCTTTGTCACCAAGGCATTTCGCACCGATGGCCGTCAGGTGTTCATTGAATTGGAGCAGCAAGGCGCCATACGAGGCGATGAGAAAGTGCTCGTGCATGCGTTGACTGGGCAGCAGCAATTTGTCCGCGTGGTCGAGCCGTCCTTGTTCAAGGACGTGGTGTTTGCCGGCGACGTACCGGGCGAGTGGTTCCCGATTGGCCAAGACCACACGGTGGTGGTCCGGCCTGACCGGGCTCTTGGCGCGCCCCATATTGCCGGTACGGGTGTTCGAACAGATGTCGTAGCGGATACGGTGCAGGCAGAAGGCGGCGACGAGTTGGCCGCGCTGGCCGCCGCCAGCTGGTATGGCCTAACGCGCGAACAGGTGCGCGATGCTGTGGCAGCAGAGAGCGAATGGCGATCCCGCAAGGCGGCCTGACCTTCGTCCTGGACGAGAACAACGTGGGGGTTTTGCTGGCGCTCCGCGCATCTCGTGCCGTCGGACATGAGCGTGTTACGGATTTGCCAGCACAAGGCATCGCGCCGGGCACCCTAGATGCGGACCTTCTTAGGCAATTGGGTTCCCGGGGCTCGTTCGCCTTTGTGGCACGGGATGGGCGCATGTTGGAACCACTGATGCAGCGGCAAGCGTGGCGAGAGTCGGGCGTTACCGTTTTCCTCTTGGGCAAGAGATGGGGAACTCTGAAGCTTGCCGAACTGTCGCGCCGATTGCTGTTTCTCTGGCCAACGCTGGTGGACCATGCCGAACAGGGCGGGCAGGGGGTTGCGTGGCGCGTCTCTCCAACGATCCCGGGACCAACGACGAATGCTTTCCGCCTAGTTACAGCGAGGAGCGATGAAGAGCCTCTTTAGCGGCGGGAGACGCGCCGGCAACGTGACCCCGGACCGCACCGGCCGCAGCGTGGTTGCACCTTGGTTGCACAAGAAACAGAACCGCCGGCCCCGATCACTCGGAAGCCGGCGGGAAAGCTGGTGGAGCCAAGGGGAGTCGAACCCCTGACCTCTTGAATGCCATTCAAGCGCTCTCCCAACTGAGCTATGGCCCCGCACGCTTGGGAGGCCGGCCTCATACAAGCCGCCCCACCCCCGCGCAAGCCTTCCCGCCCCCTTCCGCGCGCCCGCACGCCCGGTTAGGAACGCGCGACGACACCGCCGAGGGAAGCGACATGCGCAAGGTCCATCCGGATGCGAGGGATGCCCTCGCCGGGCTGCTGGAGGACGGCATGACGATCATGTCCGGCGGCTTCGGCCTCTGCGGCGTGCCGACCCTGCTGATCGAGGCGATCCGGGAGAGCGGCGTCAGGGACCTCACCGTCATCTCCAACAATGCGGGCATAGACGGCGTCGGGCTCGGCGTGCTGCTGGAAACGCGGCAGATCAGGAAGATGGTCAGCTCCTATGTCGGCGAGAACGCGACCTTCGCGAAGCAGTATCTCGCTGGCGAGCTGGAAATCGAGTTCAACCCGCAGGGCACGCTGGCCGAGCGCATCCGCTCCGGCGGCGCGGGCATCCCCGCCTTCTACACCAGGACCGGCGTCGGCACCGCGGTGGCGGAGGGCAAGCCGACGGCAGAGTTCGACGGCGAGACCTACGTGATGGAACGCACGCTGTTCGCCGACCTCGCCATCATCCACGCCTATCAGGGCGACCATGAGGGGAATCTGCGCTACCGGAAGACGGCGCGGAACTTCAACCCGATGATGGCGAGCGCCGCGCGCGTCACCGTCGCGCAGGTGGAGCACCTGGTCCGCCCGGGCGAGATTGATGCCGACGACATCCACACCCCCGGCATCTTCGTGAAGCGCCTGATCGCCTGCCCGCCGGGCTACGAGAAGCGCATCGAGCAGCGCACCGTCCGCAAGCCCGCCGCGCCCGCAGCCGGGCCCGCCGTGAAGCCGATCTGAGGAGAGCGCGACATGCCCTGGACCCGCGACGAGATGGCAGCCCGCGCCGCCCGCGAATTGCAGGACGGCTTCTACGTCAACCTCGGCATCGGGATCCCGACGCTGGTGGCGAACCACGTGCCGGACGGCATGACGGTGCAGCTGCAATCGGAGAACGGGATGCTCGGCCTCGGGCCGTTCCCCTATGAGGGCGAGGAGGATCCGGACCTCATCAACGCCGGCAAGCAGACGATCACGCAGCTGCCGAGCAGCTCCTACTTCGATTCCGCGCAGAGCTTCGGGATGATCCGGGGCGGGCACATAGACCTCTCCATCCTCGGCGCGCTGCAGGTGGCGCAGAACGGCGACCTCGCGAACTGGATGATCCCGGGCAAGATGGTGAAGGGGATGGGCGGCGCGATGGACCTCGTCGCCGGGGTGAAGAAGGTTATCGTGCTGATGGAGCACACGGCCGGGGGCAAGCCGAAGCTGCTGAAGGCGTGCAACCTGCCGCTCACCGGGCGGCGCGTGGTGGACGTGGTGATCAGCGAACTCGGCGTCTTCGCGCTCGACAAGCGCGGCGAGGAGCCGATGCGGCTGGTGGAGATGGCGCCAGGCGTGACGGAAGCCGAGATCCGCGAGAAGACCGAGGCGGAGTACCGGGTCGCCGTACCGGCCTGAGCCTGTCACGAGGGCGGGAGCGGCATGACCGCCCTGCCCTCTCGCGCGTCCTCCGCGGGACACCGATGGAGGATGCGCCATGACGCGCGCGATACGGTTCGCCGGCGGCCTGGTTGCCGCGCTCGCCCTGACCACGCCGGGCTTCGCCCAGCAGGCGCCGACCTCGACGCAACCGGGGCCGAGCGGGTCCTCGCCCGGGCCGGTCGCGCCGCAGCTCCAGGCGATCCAGGAGGCGCTGCTGAACGCCGACCGGCAGCTCTCCGGCACGGTGCAGGGCGGGCAGCCGCCGAACTACGACCAGACGCTGCGGGCCGTGATGGGGGCGCAGGACACGGTGGCGGAGCTGCGCCAGGCGAATGGCGGGCGGGAGACGGACACGATGCGGCTCGCCAACCGGCACCTTGCGGAGACCCGGCAAGCGTTGGAGCGGCCGAACCCGGACCGCAACCAGGTGAGCGAGCATCTGCGGCTGGCGATCAACGCGGTGAACGGGCTGAACAGCAACAACCCCGCCGCGACGGGTGCTGCCGAAGGCAACAGCGGATCGCCTTCCGGCAGCGGCGGCGCGCCGCGCTGACCGTCAGCCGGCGGCCAGCAGCACCAGCATCAGGGTGCCGAGGGCGATCCGGTACCAGCCGAAGGGCGTGAAGCCGATCCGCGCGATCACGCCCATCAGCCAGCGCACGACCAGGAGTGCCACGACGAAGGCGGCCGCGAAGCCGATCGCGACGAGGGAGAGGCCAGAGAAATCCAGCTCGTGCCGCGCCTTGAACAGCGAGTAGGCGGTGGCGGCGACCATCGTCGGGATGGCCAGCACGAAGGAGAACTCGGCGGCGGCGCGCCGTTCGACGCCGAGCAGCAGCGCGGTGATGATCGTGGCGCCCGATCGCGAGGTGCCCGGGATCATCGCCAGCGCCTGGCCGAAGCCGATGATCAGCGCACCGAGCGGGCCGATCTCCGGGATGCTGCGGATCGTCGGATCCGGGCGCCAGCGCTCGATCGCGATGATGGCGATGCCGCCGACGATCAGCGCGACGGAGACGACGAAGGGGCTGAACAGCAGGCGCGTGATCGTGCCGTGCAGCGTCGCGCCGATCACCATGGCCGGGAGGAAGGCGAGGATCAGGTTCGTCGCGTAGTAGCGCTGCGGGCCCGGGCGCCACGCCTTCAGCGCGAGGTCGAGGAGCGTGCGGCGGAAGACGATGACCACGGCGAGGATGGCGCCGAGCTGGATGCAGATCTCGAACACCTTGCCGGGCGGGGCCTGGAAGCCGAGCAGCTCGCCGAGGAGGATGAGGTGGCCGGTCGAGGAGATCGGCAGGAACTCGGTCAGGCCCTCCACGATGCCCATGAGGAGGGCGGAGAGGATCAGGGCGGAATCCATTGAGGCGCGGCGCTCCGGGACGGCGCGGGTTTAGCGGGGGACGGAGCGGGTGGCGATGGGGCAAAGCGTGCCGCAGCGGGTTTCCCCCAACCCGGCCCTCCCCCGCGAGTGCGGGGGAGGGAGAGGCGCGGTCAGCGCACCGTCTGCGCGGCGGTGAAGGCGAAGTTGTCGAAGCTGTTCTCGGAGACGCGGAACCACTGGAAAGCGTCGCCGCGGAAGCGGTTGTAGCTCTCCATGATGCGGGCGAATTTCGGGTTCTGGCGGGCGAGGTCGGCGTTCAGCTCCTCGTTCGCGCGCCAGGCGGCCTCCAGGATCGGGCGCGGCCAGAAGCGGAGCTGCGCGCCGGCGGCGACCAGGCGGCGCAGCGCCTGCGGGTTCAGCGCATCGTAGCGCGCCACCATCTCGGCATCCGCCTCGGAGCAGGCGATCTCCAGCGCGGCCTTGTACTGGTCGGGCAGGGCGGCGTGGGCGCGGGCGTTGGACATGAAGTGCAGCCGCGCGCCCGGCTCCCAGAAGCCCGGGGCGTAGTAGAAGCGGGCGACGCGGACGTAGTTCGCGCGCTCGTCGTCGTGCGGGCCGACGAACTCGGCGGCGTCAATGACACCGCGCTCCAGCGAGGGATAGATGTCGGCCGGGGCGATGAGGGTGGGCGCGGCGCCGAGGCGGGTGAAGAGCTGGCCGGCGAGGCCCGTGATACGGAACTTGAGCCCCCGCAGCTGCTCGACGCTCGTGATCTCGTTGCGGAACCAGCCGCCCATCTGTGCGCCGGTGTCGCCGGCGGTGTGCGCCACGATGCTGTATTCGCGGAAGAACTCGTTCGCCAGGTCGTTGCCGCCGCCGAAGCGGAACCAGGAGGTCATCTGACGGGTGTTCAGGCCGAAGCTCATCGCGGTGAAGGGCGCGAAGGCGGTGTCCTTGCCGATGTAGTAGTAGCTGGCGGTGTGCCCGGCTTCCATCGTGCCGGCCTGCACGGCGTCCAGCACCTGCAGCCCGCCGACGATCTCGCCGGCCGGGAAGGTCTGGATGCGGAAGCGGTTCTCGGTGAGCTGGGCGACGCGCTGGCTGATGCGCTCCATCGTGCCGTAGAGCACGTCGAAGACTCGCGGGAAGGAGGATTGGGCGCGCCAGCGGACCTCCGGCGCCGTCTGGGCAAGGGCGGGGGTGGCGAGGGCCACCGGCGCGGCGGCGGCGCCCAGCAGGGCACGGCGATTCATCTGGTCGTTCCTCCGGAAAACAGGCGTGTGGCGGCTGCTTAATGCATCTGCGGAACGCCGCAAGGGGCGGGTCAGAGGACGAAGCCGGCGAGCACCACGGCGGCGGCGGTCATCTGGAGAAGGTTTGCGATCACCGAGAGGCGGTGGCCGCGGTCGAAGCCGGGCTTCGCCGCCTCATCGCCCGCCTTCACCCGGTCGGAGGCCGCGTTGATGCGGGGCATCAGCACCTGGCGCAGCCAGACGGCGAGCGCGGCGACGACCGCCATGATCCCGGCATCCACCCGGGAGAGCGGGAGGAGGGCGACGGCGGCGGCGGCGGCGCAGCCGAGCACGAAGATGTAGTAGCGCGGGAAGAGGGCGCGGATGAACCGCCCGCCGGGCTCGGCGGGGAGGATGCGGAAAACGAGCGGCGCGACCACGGCGGCGAAGAACACCATGCCGCCGAGGAGGAGGGCGGTGGCGAAGAGGGCGAGGGTGGCGAGGGCGGTCAAGGCGGGCTCCGCGGGAGGGACTGCGGTTGAGGGGTGCGGGGTTGGGGACAGATGGCGCCGGGGTGGTTGCGCGAAAGGGCGGGTGGGTGTGCCGCGTCGGGCCGGTTGCGCCTGTGCGGGCTGGTGCGGAGCGCGTTGGGGGGTGCGTCCCCGCTTTCGCGAGGCCTCTGCGAAACGGCGGCTGTCGTGTGGTGATGGGTGTGGATGGGGGCTGATCGGCGGAGGTCGAGCGGTCTGGTGGTGGTGTTTGGGGTGCTGGCGGGTGGGCTGAGGGGCGCTCAGGCC
>Ga0209909_100339_pt1 | contig 39885 bp, 40 predicted proteins | sample FECB22metaG_FD_188302 | JGI IMG/M metagenome (GOLD analysis project Ga0209909, IMG submission 188302) | Cyanobacterial communities from the Joint Genome Institute, California, USA - FECB-22 (SPAdes) (version 3) | ecosystem: Environmental > Aquatic > Thermal springs > Hot (42-90C) > Microbial mats... | reverse complement strand
CTGTTCGCCATTTAAAGTGGTACGTGAGCTGGGTTCAGAACGTCGTGAGACAGTTTGGTCCCTATCTGCCGTGGGTGTTCGAAGCTTGAGAGGATCTGTCCCTAGTACGAGAGGACCGGGATGGACATACCTCTGGTGGACCTGTCGTGACGCCAGTTGCGCAGCAGGGTAGCTAAGTATGGAATAGATAACCGCTGAAAGCATCTAAGCGGGAAACTAACCTCAAAACAAGGCTTCGCTGAGGATCGTGGAAGACTACCACGTTGATAGGCCAGGTGTGGAAGTGGGGCGACCCATGAAGCTTACTGGTACTAATAATCCGATCGGCTTGATCGTTTCTCAGCAAAACTCATTCGATTTTTCAGACAATGTCTTCACTCTTTTTCTTGGGCTATCGCGCATTCGCGCTACATGAGCCCGAGATCGCAATCCGTATCCGCTTGGTTGACCTGGTGGCTATGTCGGAGGTTCCCCACCCGATCCCATTCCGAACTCGGTCGTTAAGCCCTCCAGAGCCAATGGTACTTCGTCTCAAGGCGCGGGAGAGTAGGTCGCCGCCGGGTCTACCAAGCGGATACGGATTAGTGGGCTATCGCCCTTCGGGCTATTTGAAGCCCATGCGAAATCTTCTCGAACATCTCTTCCTTCACACCTACCGTTTGCCGCGGGATGGAGCAGCCCGGTAGCTCGTCAGGCTCATAACCTGAAGGTCGCAGGTTCAAATCCTGCTCCCGCACCCAAATCTCAAAGCCCCGTCGGTTCGCCCGCGGGGCTTTTTGCTGTCTGGCGGTCGTGGAGCCCGCCGGCCGGCGGGCAGGGCGTCAATCGGCGGGCGCGCTGACCTGCCGGCATCCGTCCGGGATCGCCTCGAACCGCTCGCAGAGCGCGCCGATATCTTCCGCCGTTGGCCGATCGCCAGTCTGGATCCAGGTTTCCAGGCCCGCCAGAACGGCCAGATAGCCGCCGTCGTCGAGCTTGCTGTGCTCGCGCTCGTCGGTCGCGATCTGCAGCAGCAGATGGCCGCGCCCCGCGGCCCGGACCGTCCGGCGAAAATCGTCCTCGGCCGAGAAGGACACCACCGGGTCGTGCAGCGCGTGCAGGGTGATCGTGGGGACGACGATCAGGCCCGACAGGTCGGCGTCGAAGGCCAGTCGCGCCACGGCGTCCGGGTCGGCCGAGAACCGCTCGACCCCGGCGTTCAGGGCCTCGTCATCGGACGAGCCGGTGTACACGGTGCCGCTGTTGTCGAACGGATTGAAGCCGCCCAGACGGCGCTGGACCAGATCCTGGAACAGAAATGTGGCCCAGGTCAGGTGGCTGACCAGCTGGTCCTCCTGAATGCCGGTGACGTTCAGGATGTCGCGCAGACTCGCGGCCTGTCGCTGCGTCCTCTCCGGAACCGGGCGGTCAATTCCGGTGCAGGCCGCGATGCGTTCGCGCAAGCCGGGGCGGGTCAGGTCGCTGTTCAGCGGCAAGCCCTGCCAGACGGGGTATGGTGCGTCGGCCGGGCCCGGGTGGTTGCGGCAGTAGAACTGATAGACGGCGCGCAGGTCGGCGCGGAAGCCATAGGCCTGTGTGCCGCCGGACAGGACGCCGTTGGTCAGGATCACGCCGTCATAGACGGGCCGTCCCTCGACATCGAGCGCATAGAGCTCGGACGCCTTGGCCGCGACGTTTCCGCCCCAGGACTGGCCGTGCAGGATCGTTCGTTCCGGTCGGCCGAACTGGCGCCAGAACAGGGCGCGGCTGGTCTCGGTGTCCTCGGCCGCCATCCGCACGCCATAGCCGCCGCGGCGATAGGTGCTTCCGGTCCAGGCATAGCCCTGGCGCACCATGACGGAGAACCGATCCAGATCCTCGAGCGAGTCCGCCGCCTGGGGGGTGCCGGTCCTGGGGCCGCCGTGGGCGTGCACGATCAGGCGGCGGTTCCAGTTCGCCGGCATGGCGGTGACGACCCAGGCTCCGTGGGCGTCCTTCGTCACCGAACAACGGGTGTCGGGGCCGACTGAGGCTGGGCAATCCATCGGGCCGGATTCGGCCTCCTGCGCCGGACCGGCCTGCACGGCCGTCGAGGCCAGCAACAGGGCCGGCAGAAGGACACCCCATCGCCTCATGCGTCGGCCTTTCACCGCAGTCAGAACGTCTTGGAGACGTTGACGTACCACGACCGGCCATAGGGCCTATGCACCGACCCCAGATAGCCGTTCAGGGCCAGGGGCGGTCCCTCGTCGGTCAGGTCGCGCACGCCGATCCTGACGGCGGCGCCCGAGGCGAAGCCGGCGTCCTCGAATTCGTACTGGCCGTACAGATTGGCCACCAGCTGGTCCTGGACCACCCAGGGCGTGCCGGTGTCGCTGAGCAGAGCGGTCTGTTCGACTTCGCTGACGTACTGGGTGGAGGCCCCGACGCGCCACGGGCCGTCGCGCCAGACGAAGGTGGTCGTGATCTTCCATTCCGGCCGCCCGTTCTGGGCGATCAGCTGGCTGGAGTCCGGCAGGGGCGTCAGCGGATCGATGATTCCGGCCTCGCGCGCCTCATACAGGGAATCTATGATGTCGCCGGGCTCGCGCGAGAATTCCAGCAGCTTGGATGCGTTGGCGCGGAAGCTGAAATTGCCCCAGGCCGTGCGCCGCTTGGACCAGGAGAAGCCCAGGTCGATCCCCTCGACCGTCTGGGGTAACAGGTTGACGAAGCGGTCGCTGATCGAGATCACCTCGCCGACCGGGGCTAGGCCGGACTTGGCGAAGAAGTCGATGTCGTCCGCGTCGGGCTGGGCCCGCACGACGTTGGGATTGGACCCGCCCTCGATCCGATTCAGATAGTCCAGCGCCAGGGCCGCCTGGGCCCCCAGCAGGCCGACGATCTGTTCCTGTTCGATCTTCCAGCGGTCGACGGTGAAGGTGACGTCGCCCCAGGCCTCGGGCAGGAAGCGCGGCTGGAACACCAGGCCGAAGGACTGGTTGGTGCTTTCCTCGGGCTCCAGCTCGGGATTGCCGGACACCAGCAGGGACGCGCTGACCCCCCGCCCGCACTGGTTCATGGAGTCGATGGTCCCGGCCCGCCGGTCCACCTCGCAGCGGTAGTAGTCGTCGCCGCCGGCCAGGCGGGCGTACTGGGTGGCGTTGACTTGTTCGAGGTTGGGGGCGCGGAAGCCCTCCGAATAGGAACCACGCAGGCGAAGGCCGTTGATGACGTCCCAGGCCAAGGCGACCTTGGGCTTGGCGACAGAGCCGAAGTCCGAATAGTGCTCGACCCGCCCGGCGACCTGCATGTCCAGACTGTAGACCCCGGGCACGTTCATCTCGGGCGAGACCAGCGGGACGGCGAACTCCAGAAAGGCCCCGGCCACGGTACGGTCGCCGCGCGTGTCAGGGTTCGGGCTGACGGCGGACACGTTCGACAGATTGGTGTCGCCCGTCACCCGGTCGGTGAAGGTGAAGGTGCCGTCGACATTCTCGTCGCGGTCGTCGAACTGGGTCTCGTGCCGGACCTCGGCCCCCAGGGCAACGCCCACCGGCCCGCCGGGCAGGGTGAACAGATCGCCGCGCGACATCTTGAAATCGGCCTGGGTCAGGGTCGTGCGCGAGAAGCGGCGCATGTCGAAGGTGATGACGTCGATGGCGCTCTGGGACGAGGGCGAACAGTCACCGAAACTGGTGGTGTCGATACAGCCACCGGTGAAGGGGTTGTAGGCATCGGGCGTCGATAGCGACAGCTGCTGCTGCAGGGCGGTGGTATTGATGTTGGGCGAGATATCCTCGGCCTCGGCGACGGAATACAGCAGCGCCGATTCCCATTCGAAGCCGCGCCATTCGCCGCGCAGCCCGCCCAGGACTCGGGACTGGAAATTCTTGACCGTGACCTCCTGGAAGCCGGTGTCGACGAAGCGATAGTTGCTCAGCAGGATCGGCAGGCCGGCGGCCGGCACATTGGTCAGGTTCGGCAGGCGGTTGGGGTTCAGCGATCCATCGGCGAACCGCACCGGGCCAAACGGATTCCAGTAGTTGCCGGCGGGGATCCACACGTCGTTCAGATTGACCACCGGCGGCTGGATGGCCCGGCTCTCGGCGCCATAGAAGCCGATCTCGCCGAAGGCCGTCAGGTTCGGGGTCAGGTCGTAATGGCCGGTCAGGAAAATGTTGGTCCGTTTCAGGTCCGACCGCACGGTCGTGCCGAAGCGGGTGTCGTAGCGCAACTCGCGGATGTCGCCGTTGTAGGAGCCCGCCCCGCTGACCAGGCACAGGCCGTTGTTCAGGTTCACCCCGGCGCAGCCGAAGCTTTCGGGCTGGATCCGGAACGCGCCCGCCGCCGTGGCGACGAGCACACCGTTGGAGCGGGGCCGCAGGGCGGTGCTGCTGCCCGGCGTGTTGAGCCGGGCCCAGGGCGTGTTGGACGACCGGCCGTCGGGCACGGTCGAGGTCTCGAACCCCGGTTGGTCGGCGAAGAGCGGCCTCAGGTCGTCGCTGAAGGTGAAGTCCTGATCCTCGGCCATCAGGGCCGACCGATCACTGTAGTTGGCGAACAGGGAGACATTGCCCCGGTCGAAGTCGCGACCGGCGAACAGATTGACATCGAACTCGCGCAGGCTGGTGCCCTCCGCCCCGCCGTACTCCACTTCCATGCGGACGCCGTCGAAGTCGTCCTGCAGCACTGTGTTGACCACGCCCGCGACCGCATCGGCGCCATAGATGGCCGCCGCGCCGTCCAGCAGCACCTCCAGCCGCTCCAGCCCCGAGACCGGAATGGCGTTGGAGTTGTAGCTCAGCACCGGAACGGTCCCGGTGTCCGACGTGCCCTGGCTGGTCGGATGCTGGACGATACGCCGTCCGTTCAGCAGCACCAGGGTGTTGCCCACCCCCAGCGAGCGCAGGTTGACCGAATTGACGTCGCCCCTTGCCGAGTTGCTGGTCTGGGGATTGTTCGCCGAGTCAAACAGCACATCGCCCATCTGCGGGATCGATCGCATCAGGTCGTCGCCAGACGCGGCCCCGGTGGCGTCGATCTGTTCCTGGTCGAACACCACGACCGGCAGGGCGGCGGTCGTCGAGGCCCCCCGGATCTGCGACCCGACCACGACGATCTCCTCGACCACGGCCTCGTCCTCCGCGATCGGCGGGTCTTGCGGCGCGGTCTGGGCCGCCGCCATGCCGGCCAACAGGGTGATCGATGCGGTGCTGCTCAGCAGGGCAGCGCGAGTGATGCGGTTCATGATGGTTCCCTCCGTCTCATTTTTTGTCTTTGTCCCGCCCCGCCTCAGTCGGCGGGCAGGGCGTCCTTGTCGCCGGGGCCGGCGGCCGGGTCGGGCGGCGCGGCCAGCCGGCGCGGGCTCGATCGCAGCGCGGCATGCAGGGCGTCGCGATCCAGCTCGCCCTCCCAGCGCGCGACGACGAGGGTCGCGACGGCATTTCCGATGAAGTTGGTCAGGGCCCGGCATTCGCTCATGAAGCGGTCGATGCCCAGGATCAGCGCCATTCCCGCGATCGGCACCGTCGGCACCACCGCCAGGGTCGCGGCCAGGGTGATGAACCCGGCCCCGGTGATCCCCGCCGCCCCCTTGGAGCTCAGCATGGCCACCAGCAGCAGCAGCACCTGATCCTGCAGGGTGAGGTCGATGTTCGTCGCCTGGGCGATGAACAGCGCCGCCATGGTCATATAGATGTTGGTGCCGTCCAGATTGAACGAATAGCCGGTCGGCACGACCAGCCCGACCACCGACTTGGACGCACCGGCGCGTTCCATCTTCTGCATCAGGCTTGGCAGGGCCGCCTCGGACGAGGAGGTGCCCAGCACCAGCAGCAGCTCCTCCTTCAGATAGGCGATCAGCTTGAAGATCGAGAAGCCGTTGGCCAGGGCCACCAGACCCAATATGCCCAGCACGAAGATCAGCGAGGTCAGGTAGAAGGTGGCGATCAGCGCCGCCAGACTGGCGATCGCCCCAAGGCCGTAAGCCCCGATGGTGAAGGCGAAGGCACCGAAAGCCCCGACCGGCGCGGCCTTCATCAATATGGCCACCAGTTTGAAGACGATCTGGCTCAGCGCCTCCAGCGCCCGCAGCACCGGCGCGGCCGGCTCGCCGACGATGGCCAGGGCGATGCCGAACAGGATCGAGACGAACAGCACCTGCAGGATGTTGCCGGTCATGAAGGCGCTGACCAGGGTGTCGGGAATGATGCCGGTCAGGAAGCCGACGATGGTCGTGTCATGCGCCGCGCTGGCGTATTGCGACACCGCCCCGGCATCCAGGGTCGCCGGATCGATGTTCAGCCCGCGCCCTGGCTGGACCACATTGGCCACGATCAGCCCGACGATCAGCGCCAGGGTCGAGAACACCAGGAAATAACCGAACGCCTTGGCCGCGACACGCCCGACCTGTCCCAGATCGCGCATCCCGGCCAGGCCGGTGACGATGGTCAGGAAGATCACCGGGGCGATGATCATCTTCACCAGTTTGATGAAGGCATCGCCCAGCGGCTTCAGCGCCACGCCCAGGTCGGGATAGAAATGGCCGATCAGCCCGCCCGCGACGATGGCGACGATCACCATGAAATACAGGCTGAGATAGAACGGCCGGCGCACGGCCGGTTCGCCCGGAATTTGGACAGTCGGACCCAAGTGACCTCCCTTGGGGCGGCGTCCGCCCCGGCCAATGTCTCACCGTCTGACGCGGTGATCGTTCGGCCAGTATCGAAACACTCTCGATAGCCAGGCAAGGCTTGACCCAAGATTAGCTAGGTTGTTGTATTAGAAGCGCATTACACCGCGACCCTCGCTCCGATCGTCGCGGATAGTGTGGATTTCCGCACGCGTATATCGACAAATGTGCGGTTTTTCGCCTAGGCATGTCACATGCTCGATCGATCCACAGCATGGCGGTGGTTCGCGGTCTTCTGGATCGCGGTGGCGATCGGGGTCGTCGTCGCCACCGGCGAATGGGCCCGGCGCGATGCGCGGGCCGCGGCCCTGGCCCAGGCCGAGACGGCGGCCACCCTGCACGCCTCGGTGCTGCGCAGCGAGTTGGAGCGCCATCGTTCGCTGCCGATGGTCCTGGCCCAGGACCCGGAACTGTTCGCCGCCCTGGCCGTCCCCGCCTCGCCCGCCACTGACCGGCTGAACCGCAAGCTGGAGGGCCTGGCCCGCGACGTCCGCGCCGCCGTCATCTATCTGCTCGACGCGCGCGGGCTGACCGTCGCGGCCAGCAACTGGCGCGAACCGACCAGTTTCGTCGGTTCCGACTATCGTTTCCGGCCCTATTTCAGCGACGCCATGCGTGACGGCGAGGCCGACTTCTTCGCCCTGGGCACGGTCAGCGGCCGCCCCGGCCTGTATCGGGCCGAGCGGATCGATGACGCCGCCGGCACGCCATTGGGCGTCATCGTGGCCAAGATCGAGTTCGACGCCCTTGAACAGGACTGGCGGGCGTCGCGCGAGCCGACCTACGTCACCGACGCGGCCGGTGTCGTCCTGATCACGACGGTCCCCGACTGGCGTTTCCGCCCCACTCGCCCTCTCAGCGCCGCGCAACGGCTGCAGCTGTCGCGCGACCAGACCTCCGGTGCCGCGCCCCTGGCCGACCTGCCGTTCCCGGCCGGGTCCCGCGACCTGGTCAGGATATCCGACCCTCTGGCTCCGGACCTCTATGCGCGGGCCGCCGAACCGATCGCTGATCTGGACTGGACGGTGACTCTGCTGTCGCCCGCCGGTTCGCAGATCACGCGGTCCGTTGTCGCGGCCCGCTCCATCGGCCTGCTCAGCGTGGCCTTGCTGGCGGGCCTCTCGGGCATCCTGCTGCGACGGCGGCAACGCATCAGGATGCGCGAGATCGAGGCTGAGAATGCCCGCCAAATCCTGGAACGAGAGATCGACCGCCGCACCGCCGAACTGCGCGACGCCAACCACCGGCTCAGCCGCGAGATCGACGAACGCCACCGCCTGGAAAAGGGCCGCCAGGCCCTGCAGGACGAGCTGATCCAGGCCAACAAACTGGCCACCCTGGGCCAGATCGCCGCCGGCGTCGCCCATGAGATCAACCAGCCCATTGCCGCCATCCGCACCCACGCCGACAGCGCCGGCGTCTATCTGGACCGCCAGGACGCCGCTTCCGTCGCCCGGTCCCTGACCACGATCGGCGGCCTGACCGAACGGATCGGCACCATCACCGACGAACTGCGCGCCTTCTCGCGCAAGACCCATTCCGAAGCCGTGGCCGTCGGCGTCACGGGGGCCATAGACGGCGCCCTGCTGCTGACCGGCCCCCGGTTGCGGGAGCGCCGCATCCGCCTGATCCGCCCACCCGTCGCCGACGCCCTGTGTGTCCGGGCCGAGCGCAACCGCCTCGAACAGGTCGTGCTGAACCTGATCCAGAACGCCGTCGAAGCCCTGGACGGCGTCGCCGACCCGCAAATCACCGTGGCCGTGGCGGAGGATGGCGACCGCGTGGTCATTCGCGTCAGCGACAACGGCCCCGGTCTGTCGCCCGATATCCGCGACCGCCTGTTCACCCCCTTCACCACCGACAAGCCGACTGGCATGGGCCTGGGGCTGGTGATCAGCCGCGACATCGTGGCCGGCTTCGGCGGCGAGCTGGCGCATGAGCCGACCCCGACGGGCGCCGGCTTCCGCATCGTCCTGCCGAGGGCGGCGTGACCGTGTCCCGCGTCGCTTTGGTCGAGGACGACAAACCGTTCCGCCGGGCCCTGGCCGAGCGACTCGACCTGGCCGGCCTGTCCGTGACGGCCTTCGCCACGGGGGAGGCGGCCCTCAAGGCCATCGACGACACCTTCGAGGGCGTCGTGGTCACCGACCTGCGCATGCCCGGACTCGACGGCCGCCAACTGGTCGAGCGGCTCGCCGCCGTCGACCCAGACCTGCCGGTGGTCATGATGACCGGCCACGGCGACATCGCCGAGGCCGTCGAGGCCATGAAACGCGGTGCCTACGACTTCCTGGCCAAACCCTTCGCCGCCGAACGCCTGATCGAAACCCTGCACCGAGCCCTGGAGAAACGCACCCTCGTCCTGGAGAACCGCCATCTCCGGTCCCTGTCCGCCGACGAGACCTGGTCCATCCCGCTCAGCGGCGACAGTCCCGCCATTCTCGCCGTGCGCGCCGCCGTGCGCCAGCTCGCCGACGCCCCGGTCGACGTCCTGATCGAGGGCGAGACCGGTTCGGGCAAGGAGGCCGTGGCCCGGGCCATCCACACCGCCGGCCGCCGCCGCCTTCGCCCCTTCGTCCCGGTTGCCTGCGCCGCCCTGCCCGAGACCGGTGCTGACGGCCTGCTGGCCGGCCATGAGCTCGGCGCCTTCCCCGGCGCCACCCGAAAACGCCTCGGCCAGGTCGAACAGTCGCACCAGGGCACCCTGTTCCTGGACGAGATCGACCTGGCGCCCCCCGCCGTCCAGCGGCTGTTGCTGCGCGTGCTGGAGGAACGCGAGGTCTTCCCGATCGGCGCCACCGAGCCCCGTGGTCTGGACCTGCGCGTCATCGCCGCCACCCAGGCCGACCCCGGCCAAGCCGTCCGCCAGGGCGAGCTGCGTGACGACCTCTACTACCGCCTCAACGTCGTGCGGCTGCGTCTCCCGCCGCTGAGGGAGCGGCGCGACGACATCCCCCTGCTGTTCGCCCGCTTCCTGGGCCGGGCCTCCGATCAGCTGAACCGCCCGATCCCGTCGATCGACCACGTGGTCCGTCGCCGCCTGCTGGAGCACGACTGGCCCGGCAACCTGCGCGAACTGTCCAATTTCGCCAGCCGCGTCGCCGTCGGCCTGGATGCCGCCGACGCCCCCGCCTCGACCGACGACGGCCTGACCCAGCGGGTCCAGGCCTATGAGGCCGAGCTGATCCGCGAGGCCCTCGCGGCCGACCGAGGCGATATCCGGCGCGTCCTCGACCGCCTCCGGCTGCCCCGCAAGACGCTCTACGACAAGATGGCGCGACATGGTTTGTCACCGGGCAGCTACAGAACCAGCCGCGATCGACGCTGAATCCAGCCGCATTGGCTTCCTTCGCCCGCAAGGAAGAAGCAGACCGTGCATCTGCCCGCGATTTCGCTTTGTTCCCGCCGCGACTCCATGCCGCGCCCGGAGCCTCAAACTGGCCCCATAGAGCCCTAGAAGGAGGCCTCGATCGCGGTGCGGCCCGACCTCGGTGCGCCTGCGTCCGTCATTCCACTGCTGTATGTCAGCGTCACCGTTCTAGGTCGCATGCCTATACTGTCGCCCCGTGTCCGGGCTCATCTCGTTCATTCCGTCCAGGCCGCCGGCCTGTTGTCGATGGCCGTGCTGGCCATGGCCGCCGCTCCCCTGGCCCGCCCGGTCGAGCCGATCGTCGAGGCCGGCTCCATGCCGACGCCGGCCCCGATCACCGCCGTGGCCGAGCCCGTCGGACCGGTGACCCGTCTGATCACCTTCTCCGAGCCGGTGAAGAGTTTCCCGATCAACTCCAAATTCGGCCTGCGCCGCCTGGGCGGCGAGCCTGGCGCGCGGATGCACAGGGGCGTCGACATCGCCGCTCCGAAAGGCACCTCGATCTTCGCCGCGGCCGAGGGCCGCGTGATCCGCGCCGGCCATGATCCCGCCGGTTTCGGCCGGTTCGTCGAAATCCGCCACCCCAACGGCCTGACCACCCTGTACGCCCATATGAGCCGCGTCGATGTCGCCACCGGCGACGAACTGAGCGCGCAGGAGCGTGTCGGTCTGGTCGGCTCCACCGGTTTCTCGACCGGCCCGCACCTGCATTTCGAGGTCCGCCGCAACGGCGAGGCCCTGAACCCCTCCAAATTCATCGGCCGCTCGTTCGAGGTAAAGGTCGACCCGCCCGCGGCCTGAACCTTACGGCGAATACAGTTTGCCCCGCCCGGCCCGCTTGCTAGCGTCCCGCGGATGGACGGGGGATCGACGGCATGACGGCAGCCTTGACGCTGGACGGCGTGAGCAAACGCTATGGAGCCTTCCAGGCCGTGCGTGATCTCAGCTTCCAGGTGCCCGCCGGCAGCATCTGCGGCTTCCTGGGCCCCAACGGCGCGGGCAAGACCTCGACCCTGCGCATGATCCTGGGCCTGCAGCCGGTGACCTCCGGCCGGATCGAGATCCTGGGCGCCGACGACGGACGCAAGGTCCGTGACCGCATCGGCTTCCTCCCCGAGGAGCGCGGCCTCTACAAGAAGATGACGCCTGTCGAGGCCATCGCCTTCTTCGGCGCCCTGAAGGGCCTGCCGCAATCTGAAGGCCGCAAGCGCGCCGCCGAGATGCTGGAACAGCAGGGCCTGGGCCCGGCCCGCAAGAAGAAGATGAAGGATCTGTCCAAGGGCATGGCCCAGAAGGTCCAGCTGATCGCCTCGGTGGTCCACCGCCCCGAGTTCGTCATTCTGGACGAGCCGTTCAGCGGCCTGGACCCCGTCAACCAGCAGGGGCTCGAAGCCATGATCCGGGGTCTGGCCGCCGACGGGGCAACCGTCCTGTTCTCCACCCATGTCATGCAGCATGCCGAGCGGCTGTGCGACAAGGTCGTGCTGCTGGCCCGCGGCAGGAAGGCGTTCGAAGGCACGGTGGCCCAGGCGCGGGCGTCGTCGGCCCGCTACCTCGAAATGGAGGGCGAGATCGCGCCCGAGGCCGTGGCGGCCCTGCCCGGCGTCTCGGCGGTGGACTCGATCGACCGCGACGGACGGCCGGTGCTGCGCGCGACCCTGGCGCCCGGCGCCGAGGCCCAGACGGCGTTGAAGGCCGCCTTCCTGACCGGCCTGGACGTGCGACGGTTCGAACTGCGCGAGCCGACGCTGCACGACGCCTTCATCGCCCTGACCGGCGACGATCCCGACCAGGACGCCCGTCAGGAGATCGCGGCATGAACCGGACCCTCCTGATCGCCCGCCGCGAGTTCATGGCCTATGCCAAGACGGTCGGCTTCTGGCTGTCACTGCTGGCCTTTCCGATCTTTGGGGCGCTGGGCGGATCGATCCCCCTGCTGATGGACAGCAATCAACCTGAACGCGCCGTCGTCATGATCGACGACACCGCCCGGACGGGCGGCGGCACGCTGGAAGCCTCGGTCCGTGCCTCCCTGGCCGAATCCCAGCGCCAGGCCGAGATCCGCGCCCTGCGCATGGCCGCCGTTCCCCAGGGCGGGGCCAAGGCGGGCGACCGCGTCCGCACCGCGGCCGAGACCGGCGGCACCGAGGCCGGCCTGGCCGCGCTCCGGGCCGAGAATCCCGGCGCGGCCGAAGGCTTCACCCCGCCCCGACCCGCGATCCGTCTGGTCGCGCCGCCGGCGGACCTGGCCGGCGCCAAACCGGGCCCGGCCCGCGACGCCCTGGTCCGCCGCTATTTGGACGAGGAAACCCCCGTCGATGGCCAGCCGCTGAACGCCGTCGTCTTCCTGCGCGAAGAAGCCGGAGCCCCGGCCGCCACCGTCTGGACCGCCCGTCCGTCCGACGACACCGCCGAGGACGCGATCGAGGGCGCCTTGGTCGAGGCCAACCGCGACCGCCTGTTCGCCTCGGCCGGCATCGACCGCGACGTCGTCCAGGCCGCGACGCGTTTTCGGCCGACCGTGTCGGTCTTCTCCCCGGCGACGGCCGAGGGCCAGGAGGTCTCGTTCCGCGATCGCCTGCCCGGCGTGATCGGCCTGGGCGTCGGCTTCATCCTGTGGTCGCTGGTCATCACCGGCGCCTCGATCCTGCTGAACAGCGTGATGGAGGAGAAGTCCAACAAGATCCTGGAGGTCCTGCTGTCCTCCGCCTCCTCGACCGAGATCCTGGCGGGCAAGGTGCTGGGCGTGGCCCTGCTGACCCTGTCGGTCTTGGTCGTCTGGGGCGCGCTGGGCGGGGTCGGCTTGGCCCTGGCGCTGCCGGACATCGCCGCCGATATCGGATCGGTGCTGGGGCAGGGGGGGCTGCTGGTCTATTTCGCCCTCTATATGATCGGTGGATACCTGATGTACGCGGTGCTGTTCGCCGCCATCGGCTCCTTCTGCGACACGCCGCGCGATGCCCAGACCCTGATGGGCCCGATCATGATGGTGCTGGTGATCCCGATCCTGGTGATGCAGTTCGCGCTGCAGAATCCGGATGCGCCGCTGATCAAATTCCTGTCCTGGGTGCCGTTCTTCACCCCCTTCCTGATGAGTGCGCGTGTGCCGTCCGAACCCCCGCTGATCGAGGTTATCGGCACCCTGGGCGGCATGTTCGCCTTCGCCTTGCTGATGGTCTGGCTGGCCGGCCGCGCGTTCCGGGCCGGGGCCCTGTCCGATGTGAAACTGAGCTGGAAAAGCTTCGCCGGCGCGATGCGGGGCAATTCATAGTCCCTCTCCCATAGGGAGAGGGCTTGAGGCTCGCAGAGCGCAGCGATGCGCAAAGCCGAAAGGCTGAGGGGTTGTGCTCTCGCCGTTCAGACCGTGACCCCTCACCCTTTCGCGCAAGACCGATCGCCTTCGGCTCTCGGGCGCTCAAGCCCTCTCCCGCTGGGAGAGGGCAACAGAAAAGGCCGCCCCGATTTCCCGGAGCGGCCTTTGATCAAACTAAGCCCTAAGCCCTAAGCCCTAAGCCCTAAGCCCTAAGCCCTAAGCCCTAAGCCCTAAGCCCTAAGCCCTAAGCCCTAAGCCCGCGGGGCGCGCGGCTTCGGCGGCGGCAGCAGGCCCTCGCGCTGGGCGCGCTTGCGGGCCAGCTTGCGGGCGCGGCGGACGGCCTCGGCCTTCTGACGGGCGCGCTTTTCAGAGGGCTTCTCGAAATGCACGTGGCGCTTCATTTCGCGGAAGCTGCCTTCGCGCTGCATCTTCTTCTTCAGGGCCTTGAGCGCCTGATCGACGTTGTTGTCGCGGACGAAAATCTGAACCAGTTGAATCTCTCCTTTGGCCGCCCGCCGCGTCCTTTTCGAAGGGAGACGGGCAGACAAATAAAATCGCTCCCCGGACGCGGGTTCCGGGCGAAGGCGGGCTGATACACGAGCGGCCCCCCTCTGTCCAGATCGTCGCGGCCTTTCGTGAGGGGTCGCCGCACGCGTTTCAGCGGCCTATCCTAGCATGATGACCGATCGACCGCACTTGGCGAACGACCCCACCGACTGGGCCGACCGCATGGAGCAGGCGGTGCTGGACGCCGCCTTGCCGCGCGCCCCCCGCCTGGGCTGGAACAGCCGCCTAGTGCGCGCCGCCTGCCAGGCCGAGGGCCTGTCGCCCGGCGATCAGGAACTGCTGTTCCCCCACGGCGCGCGCGACCTCGCCGCTCTGCTGTCCCGCCGCCACGACGCCCGCGCCCTGAAGGCCCTGGAACCGACCCCGGCCACGTCGCTGAAGATGCGCGAACGGATCGCCGCCGCCGTCTCGGCCCGCATGGAGGCCGGCGCCCAGGACCTGGAGGCGACCAAACGCTGTGCCGCCTTCCTGGCTCTGGCGCACAATGCGGACCTGGGCCTGTCGCTGGCCTGGGAGACATCGGACCTGTTGTGGCGCTGGGCCGGCGACACGGCGACCGACTGGAACCACTATTCCAAGCGCACCATCCTGTCGGGCATCCTGATCCCGGCCCTGACCATGCGCTGGTTCCAGGGCGGGGATCAGGCCGAGGCCTTCGTTGCCCGCCGCATCGAGAACGTCATGGCCTTCGAGAAATGGAAGGCGGGCAAGGATTTCGACGCCCCGATCCGCCGCGCCACCGACCTTCTGGCCCGCCTGCGCTACGGATCGAAGGGCTAGAGCGGAACGGCGTAGATCGATCCCTCTCCCAGTGGGAGAGGGCTTGAGCGCACGGCGGCGCAGCCGTCGTACTTGCGCGAAAGGGTGAGGGGTTGTGCTCTCACCGTTCAGTCCGTGACCCCTCACCCTTTCGGCTTAGCGGCGCGCTTCGCTTGCCGAGCCTCAAGCCCTCTCCCGCTGGGAGAGGGAAGCGTTACTCGAGACGATTGACGCCCCTTTTCTCACTGCAGCCCAGAAACCGGCTCCGATCAGTGGTCTCGCCCCTCGATATGTGCGACCGGCGGAGCGGAACGCCCCGCCCGCCACCCACGTTTCCACTCCACATTCCAGATCAAGGTCCGCCATGAAGCTCCGCGTTCGGTCAGAGCTGGTCTATCGTTTCGAGCCCCCGACCGACGCCATCTATCAGATTCAGGTGGCCCACTGGCCCGGCCAGCTGATTCTGGACGAACGGCTGACCGTGACCCCCCAGATCGCCTTCCATGAGGACAAGGACACCGAATTCGGCGCCCGCACCCTGCGCGCCCACCTCGAGGGCGATGTCTCGGTGGTCTATGAGGCCACGGTCGACAACGGCATCCTGAAGGGCCTGCCGCCGGTCGCGGTCCAGTCCGACTGGAACGACCTGCCGGCCGAGGTGCTGACCTATCTGTGGCCCAGCCGCTACTGCCCGTCGGACCAGTTCGGCCGCTTCGTGGAAAAGACCTTCAAGGGCACCGACGGCGGTGAGCGCGTCCTGGCCATCCTGGACTGGATCCAGGACAATATCGAATACGAACGCGGCGTCTCCGACAGCGAGACCACCGCCGCCCGCACCTTCATCGATCGGGCGGGGGTGTGCCGCGACTTCACCCACCTGGGCATCACCCTGTGCCGCGCCTCGGGCATCCCGGCCCGCGCCGTCAGCGCCTATGCCCACCAGCTCAACCCGCCCGATTTCCACGCCATCTTCGAGGTCTGGCTGTCGAACGGCTGGTGGCTGGTCGATCCGACCCGGCTGGCCCCCATCGAGGGCCTGGTCCGCATCGCCTGCGGCCGCGATGCCGCCGACATCGCCTTCCTGACCACCCAGGGCGGCTGCAAGATGGTGCGCCAGTCGATCACCGCCCGGCCGGCCTGACGCACGGGATCGACGCCGTCCCCGACGCCCGATAGCGTGCCCTGGTCCTTGCCGGAGTGCCCCATGACCGTTCGCCTGTCCCGCCGTTCCGCCCTGTTCGCCTCGGCCGGAGCCGCCGCCCTGCCGGCCCGCGTCTGGAGCCAGACTGCCCCTGCCGCCGCCAATGACGACGCGGCCCTCGCCGACCGCATCGACGCCTTCGTGCGCCAGGCCCTCGCCGCCTTCCCCGACCAGCCGGCCCTGGCCGTCGCCGTGGTCCAGGACGGCCGCGATGTCCTGTCCCGGGGCTATGGCACCCGCCGGATCGGCGGCCCTCAGGACGTCGACGAACACACCCTTTTCGCCATCGCCTCCAACACCAAGAACATGACCGCCGCCGCCCTCGCCATCCTCGTCGACGAAGGCAAGGTGAAATGGGACGAACCCGTCGCCGCTTACATCCCCGGCTTCACCCTGTCCGACCCGGTGATCGGCGAACGGATCACCGTCCGCGACACGATCAGCCACCGCGCCGGCTTCGGCCTGGGCGCCGGCGACCTGCTGTTCTGGCCCAACAGCGACCGCAGCCGCGAAGAAATCCTCGCCGCCGTCCCCAACGTCCCGATCGAGCACGGCTTCCGCGCCGGCTACCACTACTGCAACCTGATGTTCGTCGTCGCCGGAGAGATCATCGCCCGCACCTCCGGCATGGCCTGGGAGGACTTCGTCCAGACCCGCATCCTGGACCGCCTCGGCATGACCGAGGCCGCCGTCCTGACCGCCCGCGCCGACCCGGCCATATCCGCCCTTCCGCACGGCCGCGTCGGCCCACCGCTGCGTTACCAGGGCGAGATGACCCTGCTGGCCGACTCCATCGTCGGCATCTGGAACTGGGATCAGGCCGCCCCCGCCGGCTCCTTGTGCGCCAGCGCCGCCGACTGGGCCAAATGGATGAAGCTGCGCCTGGCCATGGGCGAACTCCCCGACGGCACCCGCCTGTTCTCCGAAGCCACGGCGCGCGAGATGTTCCGTCCCAACGTCATCGTCTCCTCGTCCGAAGGCCCCACCGTCGCCCTGCCGGGCCGCGCCATCGCCTCGACCTACGCCATGGGTTTCCAGGTCCAGGACTATCGCGGCGAGCGGCTGGTCAGCCACGGCGGCGGCTCCCCTGGCGGCATCTCGGCCACCCTGCTGCTCCCGGGCCGTAAGACCGGCGTCGCCATTTTCTCCAACGCCGAGGAAAGCTTCCTCCTGCGCTCCCTGCGCAGCGGCCTGATCGACATCGTCATGGGCGAAACCGGCTTCGACTGGATTGCCGACAGCGTCCGCCTGCGCGACGAAGGCAACGCCCGCTCGATCGCCGCCGCCGCCGAGATCGACGCCAAACAGGCCGCCGGCGCCCCGCCGTCCCTGGACCTGCGCCAATACGCCGGTACCTGGACCGACCCCTGGTACGGCGACATCGTCATCCACAGCCGCGTCGAAGGCCTGTGGCTGGAGTTCACCCGCTCCCCCGCCCTGCAGGGCCCGCTGGAACCCTACGACGGCGACACCTTGCGCACCCGCTTCGCCGACAAGCGCGAGGAGGACGCCTTCATCACCTTCGTCGTCGAGAACGGCCGACCCGTCGCCGCCACCATGAAGGGCGTCAGCCCCGACATCGACTTCAGTTATGACTATCAGGACCTGCGTTTGACGCGGACTGAACAGGGCTAGGCACCGGTCCCAGCAACTGGCCCGACACGGTCGCCGCCAGCAGGCGCGGCGAGAACGGCAGCCGCGCGACCTTGCCCAACACATGGTCCCGCACCCACGGCAACAGCCGCCCGTCCGCCTGATAGAAGGGCGTGAACCCCAGGCTCAGCGCCTGGTACAGCCGCACATGCCAGCGCCGCGTGCGCGCATAGTCGGCCAGGGCGTCGGACAGGTCGGCGTGCGCCGCCAGCGCCTCGGCCAGGGCCAGGGCGTCCAGCAGCCCCATGTTCACCCCCTGGCCCAGCTGCGGACTGGTCGAATGGGCCGCGTCGCCGACCGCGACCAGCCGATCGCCGAACGGTCGCGCCAGGGTGTGATGGCCGTAGCGGGCCAGGGCCAGCTGATCGGGATCGGCGATGCCGTCCAGGATCGGCGCGGTCTCGGGCCACAGAGCCACCACCTCGTCCTTCCAGGCCCGCAGACCCTGCGCGCGCCAGTCCCCATAATCCTCGGTCCTCAGGCTCCAGAAGAAGGTCGCCACCGGCTCCGCCTCGCCAGGCCGCATGCCGTTCGGCAGGACGCCGATCATCTTGGCCGCACCGCGATAGACCTGCTCCAGAGCGCCGCTGTCGAACGTCCCGCCCGGCCACGGCACGGTGGCCCACAGCGCCCCATAGGCCAGGTCATGCCGATGCAGGCCCAGCGACCGGGCGATCTGGGACCGCGCCCCGCTGGCGTCGATCACCAGGTCGAAGGCCGGTCCGCTCCCGCCGTCCCGCCCCGTCAGCCGCCCGGCCCCGGCCGCCACCACATCCCGCCCGGTCTCGAACGCCACACCCTGGGCCTGGCACGCCTCGAACAGGATGTGGAACATCGCTGCCCGGTGGATGCCGATCGCCTGGCGCGGCACCTTCAGGTCGCTGTAGCGCACGTCCAGCACGACCCGGCCCCGCCGCGCCTCGCGCCCGAAGATGTGGTCGATCGGCTGGCCGAACGCCTCGACCCCGTCCGTCAGGCCGAGGCCGTCCAGGACGTGCAGCCCCGTCGGCTGCAGCATGAACCCCGCCCCGACCGGTCGCGGCGTGTCGAATCGCTCGTGGACGACGACGCGGCGTCCCTGCCGCGCCAGCATCAGGGCCGTGGCCAGGCCGGTCGGACCGGCTCCGACGACGGCGATCTCGCGCGCGCCGTTCACCCGGCGGGGACGAATTCGATCAGATCCAGGTTGGATTCGGCCTGGGGCCAGGGGATGACCAGCCGCCAGCGGGCCTCGCCGATCCGCTCGACGACGGCGATCACGTCGCGGTCGGGCCGCTGACCATAGCTGTCGGCCGTCGCCTCCGACGCCAGGGCCATCGAGCCCAGCAGGATCATCTGCCGGTCGTTCTCGGGAAAGATCAGCCCGGCGGGCCGTTGCGACCCCGTCAGCTTGGAGAACCGCAGCCCCTGCGGCGTGTCCTCGATCCGGCAGCGGAACCAGCCATAGACGACGTAACCCAGGCCCTCATCCCCGCCCTGCGACCCCAGTTTCACGGTTCGGCAGCGATAATCCCCCACCGGCGGCGTCACCCCCGGCCGCGCGGCATCGGGATCGATCAACTCGCCCGTGGCCCGCAGGTTTCCCGAACCCGCCTGCCGCCGCGACTGCTCCAGGGCCAGGGTCCAGGCGGCGTCCCTTCGCTCGTAACGATCGCGATCCGCGACGGTGGCGAACCGCCGCCAGTCGTTCAGCACCGGCTCATCGACGGGCGGCGGCGGGGGAGGCGGGGGTGTGGTGGCACAGGCCGCCAGCGTCGAAACGCAAAGGGCGGCGGCGAGGGCAACGCGGGTGGTACGCATGGCGACACTCGAAGACGGAACGTAAAGACCGTCAAGGGCCCCGTCCGGTCCGGCGCGTCAACCCCATTCGCCTGTCAGGCGGCGGGTCTGGCGCTCTCTGCCGCCCCCAGCGCCCCGTTCAGCGCTCGCACCAGAGCGCCGATCTCCAGCGGTTTGGTCAGATAGTGCCGGAAACCCGCCTCGCGCCCGCGCCGGACATCCTGGGGCATGGCGCTGGCCGAAAGGGCCAGGACCGGCAGGCCCTGGGTCAGGGGGTCGGCGTCCAGCCTGGCCTTCAGCTCGAATCCGCTCAGCCCCGGCAGGTTGATGTCCAACAGGATCACATCGGGCCGGAGATCCCGTGCCAGGGCCAGCCCCTCGTGCCCCGTCTCGGCCACATGCAGCTGGATCGTGCCGAGCGCGGCGATGACATGGCGCATCAGGGCGATGTTGGACGGATTGTCCTCGACATACAGCAGCGTCGCGGCCCGCCCCTCGATCAGCGGCAGCCCCACCGACGGCACCGAACACGCCTTCACCACCGCATCCACCTCGTGCGCGACCGGCAGATGAAGCGTAAAGGTACAGCCCTCGCCCGGCCGGCTCAGAACCTCCAGCCGCCCGTGCATCGCCTCGGCCAGCCGCCGCGACACGGCCAGGCCGATGCCGGTCCCCGTCACCGCGGTGGTCTCGCGCCCCAGGCGGTTGAACGGCTGGAACAGTTCCGCCAGCCGGTCCTCGGCAATGCCGTCGCCGGTGTCGGTCACGGCGATGGTCACGCCGTCGCCGTCCTGATGCACCTCGATCAGCACGGCCCCGTCCGGCCGGTTGTACTTGATGGCATTGGACAGCAGGTTCAGCAGGATCTGCCGCAGCCGCGTCCGGTCCGCCACCACCCCCAGCCCCGCCGTCGCCGGCGGGCTGTGCAGGGTGACCCCCGCCGCCTCGGCCTGGGCCTTCAGCGTCTCGCACACCTGCCGCGCGACCAGCAGCGGATCGACCCGTTCCATCGACACCGACATCTTGCCGGACTCGATCTGGGCTAGGTCCAGCACCTCGTCGATCAGCGTCAGCAGATGCCGCCCCTGGGCCAGCACATGATCCACCGCCTGACCCTGACGATGCGTCAGCGGCTCGGCCACGGTGTTCATCCGCATCAGTTCGGAAAAGCCGATCACCGCATTCAGCGGCGTGCGCAGTTCATGGCTCATGCCCGCCAGGAAATCGGTCTTGGCCTGATTGGCCGCCGCCAGGGCCTTCGCCTGACGATCCGCGGTGTCCAGCGCCAGTCGCAGGTCCTGGGTCCGCTCCGCGACCCGGGCCTCCAGCTCCTCGCTGCGGCTCTTCAGCCGGCTCGCCTCGCCCCGTGCCCGCGCCGCCAGCCGCAATCCGACCAGCGCCCCGGCCAGGGCCACGAAGGTGATCACCAAGACGATGGACATGTTTCATCCTCCTCCTAGCGAGGACGACAACACGCATGGGTTGTTTTTCGATGAACGCTATACAGCGTCCGGTTCAGCCGTCGCTGTCGGCCGGGGCCTCGATCTTGCGGCGCGGTGCACGACGACGCGGCGCGGCGTCCTCGCCACCGTCCTCGTGGGCCGCGACCGACGGTGCCGGCGCGCGCGTCAGAAAGCCGGGCAGCGCCGTCGGAGCGTCATCGTCCGAAGCCGAGGTCTTGAGCGAGGCGCGCGGACGCCGGGCCCGCGCCGGACGACGCGTGTCGGCCGGCGGCGTGTCGACGGGGGTCTCGACCACCGGCGGCTCGACCTGGGCCTCCACGGCCGGGTCGGCCGGGCTCGCCTCGCTGTCGGCCGACGGACCCTCGGCCTCGAACCGGCGGTTCCGTTCCTGCTGCCGGCGTTCCCAGCGTTCCCGGCGCGTCTCGCGCCGCCCGCCTTCGCCCTCGGTCCGCGGTTCGCCGTTGTCTTCACGGGGTTCGCGCGCCTCGCGCGGCTCCCGCTCGCGCCATTCGCGGTTCTGATTCGGGTTCTGGTCGCGATCCCTATAGGGGCGCTGTTCGCCGCCCTGGCCCTCGCCCTGCTGCCCCTGGGCGGCCCGATCCGCCGCCTGCTGTGCGGCCAGGAAGGCGGCGGCCTGGGCCCCCGTCTCGTCCTCGAAATCGATGTCGAAGCCCTGGTTGGACAGTTCGCGGGCCGCGATCTCGCTGACCGGTCGCTGCGGCTGCAGCGCCCTCAGGACCCGGAAATAATGCTCGGCATGCTGCATATAGTTCTCGGCCAGCACCCGATCGCCGCCGGACGACGCATCGCGCGCCAGCTGCTGGTACCGTTCATAGACGGTCTGGGCATTGCCTCGAACCTTGATGTTCTCGGGCCCTTGCGAGTCCCATGACCGGTTCGGATTGGCGTTGTTGGCATTGTTGTTGGGCTTTCGATTGCGTCCGCGCTGACGCTTCATGCCCTTGAAATCTCTCATCGACGCTACCGTGCTGAGGGGCCGGGCCGATCCGCGACACCGCGCGACCGATCCCTGGCCTGTTCGTCGTTCCGTTGGCTCGGGGCCGATCCCCGGTGTTGCGATGCTTTCGGAAAAACCATTCGCCGCCCGTCATGGTCCGCGCGGCGCCCAATCTTGATAGACCAGGGTCCGGGCCGTCATGCTCCAGGCGCGTAGAGCCGAACCCTCGGGTTCAGGAAGATGCGCATGGGTGGGAGACAGACAAGACTTAGCGCGCGCCGCCCGTCTTTCCAAGAGGTTTGTTGCCGCCACCTCGCCGGGCACGAAAAAAGGGCCGGTCCGCTGGACCGACCCCTCCGTCGTTTCGCGATCGTTTCGGATCACATGGGGCGCGGCAGGCGCGGTCCCAGATTGCTGATCACCTCGCGGGCATCGAAGGCGTTGGGATCGCCGGCCGGCTTGGGCCCGCGACCCATGACGATCTCGGACGAGGCCTCGAACCGGTCGATCTCGCGGATGTCATAGTTCGGACGACCCCAGAACGGATCGTTCCACGGGCTCCAGAAGCCGCGGCGGTAATAGCGCCAAGACGGCCCCCAATAGGGCCCATAGCGGCCATAGTAGAAGGGATCGCCCACGGTCTGATAGTTGACGTCCCGATCGGTGGCGCGGTTCACGGTGGCGAACCAGTCGTAGCCGTTCTGCTCGGTCAGTTCGGCCGCGCGCAGCAGCAGCGACATCTCGACCTGCTCGCGCGAGGTCACCGAATTGCCGGCGAAGGTCACGCGGAACCGGTCGCTCTCCAGCTGCTGTTCGGCATAGCCGCCGCGCTGGCCGTTGAACCCGGCGGGCTGATAGGGCGTGGCCGTCGCGCAGGCTGCCAGCGTCAGGGCCGCGGCCGCGGCGATCAGCAAGGGCTTCACGGGCACGGTGGTCATGGTGGTCTTCTCCTGAATGACGTTCAGATTAGCGCCTTTAGGGCTGAACGGGACATGAACGGCCCTGTTCCCGCCTCACAGTCGGACCGCAATCAGCACGGCCGCCGTCAGCAACAATACGCCGACCGCGAGGCCGAAGATGCGCCGAAATCCCGGCTGCGTCATTCGGCGCGCCAGCGTCGCTCCACCGACCCCATAGGCGCTCATCGACAGCACATCCATGCCGATCGTGGCGGCCGCGAACAGGGCCAACTGCGGCACGATCGGCCGATCGATCGCCAGGAACGGCGGCAATACGGCGGTGAAGAACAGCACGGCCTTGGGATTGGCGATCTGGACCAGGAACCCGTCGACCAGGGCCCCGCGCCCCTGGATCGGCACCGACCGGTCGGGATCCGCCTCGGTCCGGAAGGCCCCGCGCAGCGCCTTGATCCCCAACCAGGCCACGTATAGCGCCCCCAGCACGGCGATCACCCGAAACGCCTGCGGAAACGCCACCACCAGCGCCCCCAGTCCCAGTGACGCCGCCCCGAACCACACCAGGGTCGCGGCATTCATCCCGACCACACCCAGCAGGGCCTGACCGCGCCCGCGCTGCATGCCGGTGGCCACGGCGAACAGATTGGCCGGCCCGGGCGTCACGGCCATGACCGCCATCACCCCCAGGAAGGTCGCATACAGATGGGGATCGACGGGCAGGGCAGGGCTCATGGCCGCGCTTTCCGCCGCGCCGGCGGCGGCGTCAAGCCGTCGTGCGGTCCGTCATTCCGGCGGGGCCGGCGGGGCCGGCGGGGCCGGTGGTGCGGGCGGTTCGGCCTCGAACGCCTCGTCGACGGCCGATGAGGCTTCGCCCAGCGCATAGTCGGCGATCAACTCATAGGTCACCCGCTGCTCCGGATCGTCCGAAGCCCAGGCGCCGTTGCGCGCCATGCCCTGGGCCGCGTCCATCGCGCCCTTGAACTCGTCGCTCTTCATGGCGTCCTCGACCAGGGCATCGACGTCGATGTCGGCCAGGGCCGCCTTGGCGATGGTCCCGGCCTGGGCGGTGATCTCGGCGGTGAAGGCCGTCACGGCGGGCTGGTACTCGGCCCACAGGGCGGCCATGGCCGTTTCCTTCTGGGCCTCCGACAGGGCCGCGTTCTCGGCCAGGGCCTCGGCTCGCTCGCCGAAGGCTTCCATCCGCGCCTCGAAGGCTTCGGCGGCGGCCTCCATCCGCGCCTCGGCGGCCGCGGTCGCGGCGGCCTCGGCCTTGCCTTCGGCGGTGGTCGGGGCTGCGTCCTGGGCCAGGGCGGCCGAGAGCGGCAGAAGCGCCAGAGCGGCGGCGAGACTGAGCGTGCGGACCATGACGGCCTCCTTCGTGCGATGACGAAAGGTCCGCCCGAAGCCCGTTCGGCTCAAGTGAAATCGCGGTAAGGCGGCGGCTACTCGGGCGCGGCCGGTGCCGCCGGTTCGGCCGCCGGAGCCGTCATGCTGGTGATCGCCTGGTCGCGCAACTGGCCCGGCGCGCCCTTGATCTGGCCCTCCACCATCGGGGCCATGGCGGTCATCTGGGTGCGCTGCTCGCCTTCGGGCAGACTGGCCGCCATCTCCGCCAGAAACGCCGTCAGCGCGGTCGCGAAGGCGTCGGCCTCGACCTGATATTTGGCGACGATCGGATCGCTCTCCGCTCGCGCCTTGGCGACGTCGCCATCCGCGTCGGCGATCACGGCCTCCAGTTCCCGCCCCATCGCCTCCATACTGGCTTCAAAGGCCTCACCCCGCGCCTGGATCTCGGCCTCGGTCAGGGCCGGTGCGGACTGCTCGGCCGGCGCGGGGGCGGCGGTCGCCTCCTGCGCCCACCCTGGCGAGGCGACGGCGACAAGGGCCGAGGCGGCCAGGGCAATCTTCAACGACATGGGAGGACCTTTCAGAGTTCGGACGGACCATGGCCCAGGGGCCGGACCCTGCCAAGCCCGCGCGCCCTCACGGCATCCTCAGCCAGTTCTCCACGACCAGCCCCGGCACCCGCGAGAACTCCCGCGCATTGTCGGTCATCAGGATGCAGTCGAGCGCCAGGGCATGGGCGGCGATCAGCAGGTCGTGATCGCCGATCGGCGTGCCCGCCCGCTCAAGGTCGGATCGGATGTCGCCGTAGATGCGATCGACCGGCACGCTCAGAGGCACCACCATCAACGTCGCCAAGGTGTCCTCGACACGCCGGGTCAACCTCGCCGAGCCCTTCCGGGAGGCTCCGTATCGAAGCTCGGCCGCCGCGATGACGCTCGTGCGGATGCGGTCTGGCCCGACAAGCGCGATGCGCTGGGCGACGGAACCCAAGGGCTCCGACATCATGGCGGAGATCGCGTTGGTATCGAGAAGATAGAGGCTCAAAGCTCGAACGGTCGCGGCATGGGCCTGTGGATCGGGTCCATCCGCTCGTGTTCTTCGAGCGGTCCCTCAGCCGCCCACTGCCCCAGCAATTCGACCAGGTTCCGCTTCGGGCTTGCCGGTTCGATAATCACCCGCTCCCCGTCCTGACGCACCACCGCCCCCATCGGCACCTCCATCCCTGGGGGCAGATGCACGACCTGATGGTCGCCGTCGCGCGTGATCCTGATGGGATGCGATCCGTCCATGCGCGGACCATAGCCCATCCACCCGTCTCGACCAATCCGCCCGGCCGGGCTCAGCCGCCCTCATTCCAGATCGCCCCGCTGCGGATCGCGCGTCTCAGGGCGTCGCGTTCCGCCTTCAGCCGGATCAGGCTTTCGCTGCCCGCATCCTCGGCCAGACCGCCCTTGGCCACCTCCACCGCCTCCTCCAGCGCCGCCAGATGTGTCACCCCGACGAAGGCCCGGGTCCACATCGCCCCCGCCTCGGCTTGACCTAGGGCCGCGTTCAGAAAAGGCGCGCCCGACTTGGCCGCCGCCCGCTCGATCTCCTTCAGCACCGGCTCGTGCCCGTCCGAGACCAGACGTCGCCTGAGCGCCGCGCTGTCGTCGCCCACCCCCGCCAGCCGCAACCGCACCAGTTCCTGCGCCAGCCCGTCGAGCGCCCGGTCGCCGAACCCATGGCTGGACAGGGCCTCCAGATGGTCGTCCAGCCGCCCCGGCGCGTCGATGGCCCCGTGGGCTATGGCGGCGGCGACCGGCTCGACCGCCCGGTTCAGCGCCTGCATCGCCTGCGCCCCTTCGGTGGTTTGACCCAGCTTCGGCGGCGGTCCCGGTCGCCAACGCCCACCCGCCGTCCCCCCCGGCCGAGGCTGGAATGCCGCCCGCGCCGGAAGCAGCGCGTCGAACCGGTCGAACAGGTCGCGCCGGTACTGTTCCGCCAGATCCTTGTCGAGAATGGCCCCCGCCGCCTGCCGCAGCCGTCCCTTGAACCCCGCCTTGCGTTCCGGCGTATCCAGCGGCTCGGCCTCGGCTTCGCGCCGGAACAGGACCTCCACGAACGTCTGCGTCTCCCCGATCGCCTGGCGCAGCGCCGGCGCCCCCCGATCCCGCAGGATGTCATCCGGGTCCTGCCCCCCGTTCGGCAGGGCGAACCGGAACGACTTCCCCGGCTTCAACAGCGGCAACGCCCGCTCGATCGCCCGGAACGCCGCCCGTCGCCCGGCCCCGTCGCCGTCAAAACACAGCACCGGCTCGGACGACACCCGCCACAGCAGCGCCATCTGCTCCTCGGTCAGGGCCGTGCCCATCGGCGCCACAGCCGGGATGCCCGCCCGCTGACAGGCGATCACGTCCATGTAGCCCTCGACCACCACGACGGCCTGGTCGGACTTGCTCTCCGCCCCCAGGATGCGCCGCGCCTCGGGCAGGCCGTACAGCGTCGCCCCCTTGTGAAACAGCGGGCTCTCGGGCCCGTTCAGATACTTGGCCCGGTCGTCCGGATTCATCGCCCGCCCGCCAAAGCTGACGATCCGTCCCCGCGCGTCCAGGATTGGAAAGATCAGCCGGTCCCGGAACCGGTCATAGGGCGTTCCGCCCCCCTCCGGCGCGATCAGCAGCCCCGCCTCGACCAGATCGCCCGGCCGTGCCCCCCGCTGCACCAGCGCCGCCTTCAACCCTTCGCGGTCGTTCGGCGCATAGCCCAGGCCGAACCGGTCCCACTGATCCTCCGGCAGTCCCCGCCGCTCCAGATACTCCCGCACCGCCTTGCCGGTCGACCGACGCAGGTTCGCCGCGAACCATTTCTGGGCCAGGTCCATCCAGTCGGCCAGCCCCTTGCGCTTCTCCTCGCGCTCGGCCGCCTTGGGGTCTTCGGCGGGCAGGGCCATGCCCGCCTCGCCGGCCAGCCGCTGCACCGCCTCGACGAAGCTCAGCCGCTCCGTCTCCTGCAGGAAGCTGATGATGTCCCCATGCTTGCCCGAGCTGAAGTCGTGGAAGAACCCCTTGTCGTCATTGACGAAGAACGACGGCGACTTCTCCTTCGTGAACGGCGACAGCCCGACATACTCCCGCCCCTGGCGCTTGAGCTTCACCGTCCGCCCGATCACGTCGGACGGGCGAAGGCGCGCCTTCAGCTCCTCGATATATCGCTCGTCGAACCGCACCCCCGATCCTTAGCGCCCCTGATGGAGCCGCGCGAGCCCGCGATCCGCGGGCCCCCCGAACCGCTCCGTCACTGGATGAAGTCCGCAATAGTAAAGCTAACGGTTCCGCTAATGATGACGGTTAGACAGAAACGATTCATGTATCTGAACAATAAAATCAATAACAGATACAGTTGCGGCAAATATAATTTAATCGTGTTGCGCGTCGGGAACATTAATACTGGTGTCTATGTTTATCGCCGCAGGGCTGAAGATCATACACTTCGCATTGTGCGAGTGAAAACCGGAGTAATACCGATGAAGATCCGTACCATCCTTCCTGCCGCTGCCGCCGCTGTCCTCATGACGGTCGCCGGTGCCGCCGCCGCCGAAGCCCAATCCTCGGGTGCCTATGCCGGAGCCGCCGCCCAGTCGCAGCAAGACCGCCGCGGCGACGACGACCGTCGTGACCGCCGCGACCGCCGTGAACGCCCCAATCAGTCCAGCACCTATGGCCAGGGTTCGGTCGAGACCAGCCGTGACGGCACCCGTGCCCGCGTCGCTTCGGGCGGCCAGGCTTCGGGCAGCGGCAACACCTCGGCCGGTTCGACCGTGGACGCTTACGGCGAAACCACCCGTGACGGTTCCAGCGCCGACATCTACGGCGACTCGGTCGCCAATGCGAACGACGCCCGCGAGCGTCGCCGTCCCAACTAAGCGTCGCGGCGTCTGATCGCCGCGATCTGCGGCCCGTCTTTTCGGGCGGGCCGCAGACGCTTTGACAAGGAACCGGACCGATGACGACAGTTCTCGCAACCCTGATGGTCGCCGGCGCGATCCATGGAGCCCCAACTCCGGGCACCGCGCAAAGCGACGATACCTGCGTCATCGTCCGGATTTCTCCGCAAGGAAGACGCACCGTGATCGACGAAGACCATCCCGACCACGACCGCTATCGCTGGAGCTTGGCTCGAACCGGAGTCGGCGGCACCTATGCCTCGGCCTCGTCGTCCGGCACGTCCAGCAGTTCGGTCAGCGTCTCCTCGTCCAGCCACAACGGCCGTTCGACGTCCAGCGCCACGACGCGCGACGACGATGGCGAACGCACCGTCACCACCACCCGTGACGGCAACGGCTGCACGACCGTCGTCGACGAGCGTCCGGCCCAAAGGAGTGACCGATGACTAGACACAGAACCCTGGCCGCAACCGCGGCCCTGCTGCTGACCCTCAGCGCCCCCGTGGCCATGGCCCAGGACCCGATCACCGCCGGCACCTCGGGCGGCGTCCAGGGCCGCGGCGTCAGCGCCGGCAGCTATGGCTCGGGCAGCACCGACGGATCGTCGCGCGGCGTCACCGGCGGCGGCGAGGCCACGGCCGAGAACGGCCGCGTCCGCACCGACAGCTCGGCCCGCGTCAACGATCGCCGCGCCGTGCAACGCTCCACCGCCAGCGCGCGCACCGAGGACGAAATGGCCCGCTCGCGCACCCGCACGGTCGTCCGGAACGGCGAAGAGGTCCGCTCGCGCACCTCCACCATGTACCGCGACCGCGACGCCCGCGGCGCCCCGGTCCGCACCTCCGAATGCAGCCGCGGCACCGCGGAGGGCACCGTCACCGGGCCCTGCTGACTTTACGGAACCGAAGTCTTCGATCGGCCGGTGTCCTCGCGGACACCGGCCGACTGCGTTTCGACGCCCGACGGCGAAAACCGCTGACGATATTCGCTTGACACGAGGACTTTGCAAACGAAAGTAGTCGCATCGACCGATGGAGCTTTTCATGTCCGATGCGACCGCACCCGCCGAGACCGACATCGCCTATCTCAAGCGGCTGGCCGTCGCCGGTCGGGGCGAACCGGCGCCTTTCCTGCTGTTGATGGCGGTGTTTGGCGGGGCCTACGGGCTCTGGGCAACCGTCACCTGTGTCACCGTGCTGATCGCGTTCCTGACTGGCGAAGGCGACCCGGTCTGGGGCAGCGCGGCACAGACAGTCAGCGCGTGGGGCTTCACCGCCGCGACCCTCGCGTTCGCCGCCGCCTTGGGATGGACCTTGTGGCGAACCTTCGGTCCTCACCGGATCGCGGTCAGCCGTTCGGCCACGGCGATCTGGTCCGCCGCCTTCGTCGGTCTGATCGCCGTCATCTGCGCGGCCTTCGCATCGGCCGATCGACCACACGCGGTGTTCGATGCGGGCGTCGTGTCTTCGGTTCTTCTGATGCTGTGGGGATGCGCCTGGTGGGCCACGGCCATCGCCGCGGATCGGCGATGGCTGCTGGCTGTGGCGATAGGCAGCGTCGTGGCGGCCGTCGCTCTGCCCGCCGTAGGAACCAGCTTCTGGGGCTTCCCGATCCTGGCCGCCTGCCTCCTCTTGCTAGCCTTCCTGCCGGCGGTTCTGCTGATGCGTGAGCGCAATCGTTGAACGCGCCTGTCGACCTCGATCCACCGACGTCCAGCCGCGTGCGGGCCGGGGTGCTGGCCTTCCTTCAGGATCGCGGCGCGGCCGATTTCGTCGAGCTGGCCACCGCGCTCGACGTGCCCAACAACACCCTCTCCAGCCATCTGCAACGGCTGGAAGCGGCCGGCCATGTGGAGCTGCGCCGAGGCTTCCTGGGCCGAAAGCCTCGCACGCGAGTGGTCATGACGCCGGCTGGGCGAGAGGCGTGGGCGGCACATCTGGACCGGATAACGACGCCGCTCTCCTAACCCCTCGTTAACCACGCTCCCGGCATTTTCTGCCCACTCGGTCCCGACGGGCCGACCAGGGAGTATGCGATGAGTGGGGCCGAGGTTCTGGATGTGGGGCGCGATGCCCTGTGGCTGACGATCCAGCTGTGCGCGCCGGTGCTGATCGTCGGCCTGGTGGTCGGCGTCGGCATCGGCCTGTTCCAGGCCCTGACCCAGATCCAGGAACAGAGCCTGGTCTATGCGCCCAAGATCATCGCCATCTTCGTGTCTCTGCTGCTGTTCCTGCCGCTGATGGGCGCGCTGCTGGGCGGCTTCATGCAACAGATCGCGACCCGAATCGCGGGCATGTAGGCGAAAACCGGTGGAGCCCTACGCCACCTCGGATCAGATCTGGGCCGGAGGCCTGATCTTCGCCCGCATCGGCGCGATTCTGCTGGTCCTGCCCGGCGTCGGCGAAAGCTATGTCCCGCCCCGCATCCGCCTGTCCCTGGCCCTGGTCGTGTCGCTTTGCCTGTGGCCGGTGGTGGCCGGAACCCTGCCGCCGTTGCCGGCGACGGTCGGCGGCATGGCCGGCTGGATCATCCGCGAGGTGCTGACCGGCCTGGCCATCGGCGCCCTTCTCAGGGCTTTCACCTCGGCCCTCGCCACCGCCGGCGAAATCGTCTCGCTCCAGACCACGCTCAGCTTCGCCCAGACCGCCAACCCGCTCCAGGCCCAGCCCGGCACCACCATCGCCTCTTTCCTGCTGTTGCTGGGCACGGTGCTGATCTTCGCCACCGACACCCATCACCTGTTCATCGCCGGCCTGGTCGGGTCGTATGAGGTGATCGCCCCGGCCCGCCCCCTGATCGCCGCCGACTTCGCCGAAATGGCCGTCCGCACCGTCGGCGACAGCTTCGTCCTGGGGGTCCAGCTGTCGGCCCCGGTCATCGTCTTCGCCCTGATCTTCAACCTGGCGACGGGACTGGTCGGCCGCGTCATGCCGGCCTTCCAGGTGTTCTTCGCCGCCGCCCCGCTCAGCATCATCCTGGGCCTGTCGATCTTCGCCCTGTCGCTGGGCGTCTTGGGCACCGTCTTCATCGACCGCTACCGGGCCCTGGCCCGCGTCTTCGCGGCCGGAGCGGGAGGAGGCGGCCTTGGCTGACGCCCCCGACCAGGAATCAAAGACAGAAGAAGCCACCCCGCGAAAACTCGAGGAGTCTCGCAAGAAGGGTGACGTCGCCAAATCCCCCGACGTCGTCTCGACGATGTCGCTGATGGGGGCGTCCGCCGTGATCGTGTTCGGCGGCGGCTGGCTGGCCACCACCATGGCCGAGCAGCTCTTGCCCTTCATCGCCTCCCCCCACGCCCTGGTCGGCGGGCTGGACGCCGGGGCCGGGATGGAGATCGGCATGATCGCCCTGTGGGCCGCCGCCCCCCTGCTGGGGGCCGTCATGCTGGCCACCATCATCGGCGGGGTGGGCGGCAGCGTCGGCCAGACCGGCCTGATCTTCTCGGCCGAACGGATGAAGCCCAAGCTGGACAAAATCAGCCCGATCGCCGGCTTCAAGCGCATCTTCGGCCCCGACGGCCTGATGCAGTTCCTCCAGACCCTGCTCAAGCTGATCGCCGTCACCGTCATCTGCTGGTTCGTGCTGAAACCTCACATGCGCGACTTCGAGGTCATGGGCGTCATGAGCCCGGCGATGATCCTGCCCTTCACCCGCGACCTGGCCATCGCCCTGATGGCGGCGACCCTGGTGTTCCTGGGCCTGACGGCGGGGGCCGACTTCATCTGGCAGAAGATGCGCCACGCCAAGCGCCAGCGCATGACCAAGGAAGAGATGAAGGAGGACTACAAACAGACCGAGGGCGACCCGCATGTGAAGGCCAAGCTGCGCCAGATCCGCATGCAGAAATCCCGCCAGAGGATGATGCAGAACGTCCCCCAGGCCACGGTCATCGTGACCAACCCGACCCACTATTCGATCGCCCTGCGCTACGAGCCCGAAAAGGGCGATCCCGCCCCGGTGTGCGTCGCCAAGGGCGTCGACGCCCTGGCGCTCCGCATCCGCGAGGTGGCCCGCGACGCCAAGGTGCCGATCGTCGAGAACGTACCCCTGGCCCGGGCGCTGTACGCGGCGGTGGACATCGACGAGACCATCCCGCGCGAACATTTCGAGGCGGCGGCCAAGATCATCGGCTTCGTGATGAAGGGGCGGAAGGGGCGATAAAGGCGCGCACGACGGGCGATCTCCTCCCCGTCGCCGAAGGGCGATGGGGATGGACAGACCGCGTAGCGGTCAGGAGGGGGCGAGACGATGTCTAGGATGAGCCCTGTTTCCGCAATCGCGGTGGATGACGAGAGCCCTCACTTTAACCACCGTGTCGCCCCCTCCGTCTCGGCGCTGGTCGCGCCGAGACACCTCCCCATTCGCGACGCGAACGGGGAGGAGATGTCGCGCCAAATCACCGAACACCCGTATCCGGGCGATAGAAACCGTTGATCCCATACGGCAATCGAGAATCTTCGCCCGATTTCCGCGCCCGGCTCTGGCATCCCGTATGACGCCCCTGTCTCGTCGCAGGGAGGGGCGCAGTGGCCTTGCGAGCCCGTCGCGGCGGGAGCGGATGGAGCGGGAGCAAAGGGCGATAGGCAGGAAACCTACGCCGTTCCGGGGAGCGACGACGCGATGCCGAAATTGAATCTTCTACGGTCTCCGGGCACCGCGCCCGGCGCTCCGCCCGCCCCTCCCAACTCGCCGCGACCCGGCGAGGCAAAAGGCATGCCCCGATCCTCTCCCTCCCCTTCAGGGGAAGCGGCCGGGTGGGGGCGGCCCCGCAACTCAACCCCGCCCAGCCGGGCCCTTCCCACCCGGTCTCCGCTCCGCTCCGACCGCCCTCCCCGTGCCGGGGAGGGAGAAATCGCCATTCAGCCCTGCCTTCCCACCCAGGCCCCCAAAGCATACCTTCCCCCCATGACCTCCGACGCCCGATCCCCCGGCCTCTCCGGCATCGCCCGGGCCGCCCAGTCCGAACGCGGTCTGCCCCCCGTCCACCTGTGGCACCCGGAGCATTGCGGCGACATCGACATCGTGATCCGCGCCGACGGCGTCTGGATGCACGAAGGCTCCCCGATCGGCCGCCCCGAGCTGGTGCGTCTGTTCTCGACCGTGCTGCGCCTGGACCCGGACGGCCACCACCTGGTCACCCCCGCCGAAAAGCTCAGGATCAGCGTCGAGGATCTGCCGTTCCGCGCCGTGGCCGTGCGGGCCCAGGGCGACGACCTGGTCTTCACCACCGACGTCGGCGACGCGGTGACCGCCGACGCCGACCATCCCATCGTCGTCGAGACCGACCCCGCGACCGGCGAGCCGAGCCCGCGCCTGCATGTCCGCCGCGGCCTTCAAGCCCGTATCGTCCGTTCCGTCTTCTATGATCTGGTCGAGCGGGCCCAGGCGGTCGGTGACCGCCTGGTCTTGCGGTCGGGCGACCAGGCGTTCGATCTGGGCAGAACCACATGAGCCTGGCCTCGCTGAAGGCCCGGCTGCGTGACCGGCTCCGGCCCGCCGCCGACTGGGACGGATCGGCCCCGGCCCACCGTTCGGATTTCGACCTGAACCCCTCGGCGGCCCGGCCCGAGCGCACCCTGCGTCCCGCCGCCGTCCTGATCGCCGTGGTCGAGACGCCGGACGGGGCCTCGGTCGTCCTGACCCGCCGCGCCGGTACCCTGAACAGCCACGGCGGCCAGATCGCCTTCCCCGGCGGCCGGCTGGAGCCCGGCGAGACCGCCATGGACGCAGCCCTGCGCGAAGCCATGGAGGAGGTCGCCCTGGACCCTGCGGCGGTCGAGGTGCTGGGCCTCGGCGACACCTATGAGACCGGCACGGGCTTCCTCGTCACCCCGGTCGTCGGCTGGCTCGACCGCCCGCCGACCCTGACCGCCGATCCCGGCGAAGTCGCCGACATCTTCGAGGTCCCGTGGGATTTCCTGATGGACGTGGCCAACCACCGCCGCGACTGGCTGGAGCCCGAGCCGGGCGAGCGCCGCTGGTTCTGGGCCATGCCCTGGCGCGACCGCTATATCTGGGGCGTGACCGCGGGCATCGTGCGCGGCCTGCGCACCCGCCTTTACGGCGAGGCTCCCGAAGCCGTTGTGGCCGAGGACGCCGCGTGACCCGGTTCGACGCCGGTTGGCTCACTGACCCCAAGACCGTCGCCGTGCTGGACGCGCTGGAGGCCGTCGGCGGTCCCGGCTGTGTCCGCTTCGTCGGCGGCTGTGTGCGCAACACCCTGGTCGGTCAGGCCGTCGACGACCTCGACCTGGCCACCACCCTGAAGCCCGAACAGGTCGTCGAGGCCCTGAAGGCCGCCAGGCTGAAGGCCGTCCCCACCGGCATCGCCCACGGCACGGTCACCGCCGTCTCGGGCGGGCGGCCGTATGAGATCACGACCCTGCGCCGCGACGTCTCGACCGACGGCCGCCGCGCCACCGTGGCCTTCACCGACGACTGGGCCCAGGACGCCGCCCGCCGCGACTTCCGCCTCAACGCCCTCTATGCCGACCGTACCGGCACCGTCTTCGACCCGACCGGCCACGGCGTGGACGACGCCCATGCCGGCCGCGTCGTCTTCGTCGGCGACGCCGCCACCCGGATCGAGGAGGACTATCTCCGCATTCTCCGCTTCTTCCGCTTCTTCGCCAGGTACGGCCGCGGCGCCCCCGACCCCGAGGGCCTCGCCGCCTGCGCCGCCTATGCCGACGGCCTGGCCCGCCTGTCCGCCGAGCGGGTGTCGAAGGAACTGCTGAAACTGCTGGCCGCCCCCGACCCCCGCCCCGCCGTCACGGCCATGGCCGACAGCGGCGTGCTGGCCGTTCTGCTGCCCGAAGCTGCCGACCGGTCGCGGTTCGAAATCCTGGTCGAGCGGTCCGAAGACCCGATCCTGCGCCTGTCCGCCCTGTTGCCTCATGATCCGCAAGCCGCCGGAGCGGTCGCGACCCGCCTGCGCCTGACCAACGGCCAGCGCGACCGCCTGATCGCCGCCGCCTCCGATCGGGTCGCGCCGGATGCTGCGCCGCAGACCGTCCGCGCCATGCTGTACCGCGACGGCCGCCAGGCCACCCGCGACCGGATCGCCCTGACGGGGGCCGAACGCCCCCGGGCCGATCTGACCGCCCTCGACCACCTGGCCGAGACCTGGCCGATCCCGCGCCTGCCCGTCGGAGGCCGCGAGGTCGCCCGCGCCGGCATCGACCCCGGCCCTGATACCGGCCGCGTCCTCGCGGCCTTCGAGGCCGGCTGGATCGCCGACGACTTCCCGGGCGACGGCCATGCCGAACGCCTGGCCCGCGCCGTGGCCAGGGTCACCTGGCCAGGGCGAACCGGGTGATCACGGGTCGATGGTCCGACCCGTTCGCCCGTCCCAGCCTTCGCTCGACCAGGGCAAGGTCCGGCGAGCGATACACCTGATCGATCGTGATGCCCGTGATCACCGGCACCGCGGTCGGCCATGTTCCAGGGAACCCCGGCGCGGGGATCAGCCCTGCCTCCGTTTGGACCTGCCGCCCGATGCGCGCGCCGGACACGGCGTTGAAATCCCCCGCCACGAGGGTCGGCCCCGTCAGGTCGTCTCGGATCTCGCTTATCGCCGAGACCTGGTTGATCTGGCCCCACTGATACTGGAACGGCCAAGGCCGCGTCAGATGAACGCCGAGCAGATGGACCGTCCCGAACGGCCCTTCGACCGTCGCCCCTACCGAATGCAGCCCGTCCCTTCGATCCTTGATCCCCGTCAGCGGAAAGCGCGAGGCCACCACCGACCGTGCCGCCTTGCCGCTCCGCCCGGCGCGCGGGCTGGTGATACGATGCGGATGGTCCGGCAACAGGATGTCGATCGCCGCGCTGGGGCCGTCGCCCAGTTCGATCAGGATCACCACATCGGCGTCCGCCTCCGCTATCGAGCGGGCGATGGCCTCGGTGTCGCCGTTCTTCCACAGCACATTGGCCGAATACAGGCTCAGCGTCGGTGCCCCGTCCGCCGCCACGCCGCGCTCGGGCCACCATTCCGGGGCCAGCGCCACCAGCAGGCCCACGACCGCCAGCCCGGCCACTCCTGCGGCCGGCCACAGCCTCAGCCACAGCAGCGGCACCAGCAGCACCACGCTGGCCATCAGCACCGGCGCGCCGAACTGGGCCAGCAGGTCCGGCCACCGATGCCCGAACCCCGCGACCGAGGCCACCGCGACCACCGCCGGCCCCGCCGAAACGCCCAGCGCCAGCGCATGCAGCGCCGCCCGAAACAGGTTCATGACCTCCAATACCCTCTGCACTGAACGTTTCGGCGGTGCCGCGCGTTCGTCGTCCGCCTGTCAGGAGACACCATGGCCGCGCGTACCGTCGGGGATATCGAAAAGATCTGGTCCAATGTCGAGGGCATCAAGAAGCTGTCCGACCGGGTCATCGGCGTCGGCCCGGTGGGCTTCGGCCTGGACGCCCTGCTCACCTGGATACCGATCGTGGGCACCGGCTACACGGTCGGCACCGCCGGCTGGTTGCTGTTCCAGGCTCGCCAGGCCCGCGCCTCGACCGCCACCATCGCCAAGATGTGCGGCTATATGGCCTTCGACACCGCGACCGGCACCGTGCCCCTGGCCGGCGACTTCGTCGACACCTTCTTCCCCGGCCAGCTGCTCGCCGCCCGTGCCCTGCAGAAGGAAATCGCCGAGACCCACTGGGTCGAATCCACCCGCGCCGCCGCCGAGGCCTCGGGCGAACACCTGCGACACCAGGACCTGCTGCGTTCCCGTCCCGACCTCAAGCGGATCGTCTATCTGCATGACTGACCCGCACTTGACGCGACACCCCGCCGTCCGCCACTCATGGGAAATGCCTGTTTCGGAAACCGTATGCCGCTGAGTTTCACGCGCGAGGATCTGGTCGAGGCGCTGGGCCGAACCGGCCGCGGCGACCGCGCCGCCTTTCGTGATGTGTACGACGCCACATCGGCGAAGCTATTGGGGGTGTGCCTGCGTATCTTGGCTGACCGCCAAATGGCCGAGGACGTCTTGCAGGATACCTATCTCACCGTCTGGAATCGTGCCGCGACCTTCGACCCCGCGAAGGCCAGCCCGATCACCTGGCTGGTGACCATCGCCCGCAACCGGTCGATCGACCGCCTGCGCTCCGGCGCAATGGCCCGAAAGTCAACGCCGGTCGAGGCCGCCTTCGACCTGGCCGACGACGCCCCCCTTGCCTCGGACGCCATCGAGACGACCGACGAGGTCCGCCGCCTGAACCTCTGTCTGGACGAACTGGACGAAAAGGCGCGCGGCGCGATCCGCACAGCCTTCTTCGACGGCGTGACCTATGAAACCCTGGCCGGTCGCCACGACGTACCCCTGGGAACGATGAAGAGCTGGATCCGCCGTGGCCTGCAGCGCCTGAGGACGTGTCTGGACCGATGACCGACACGACCGTTCCTGAGACCGACGACGCCGTCCTGGCCGGCGAACTGGCCCTGCGTGTGCTGGAACCGCTGGACGAGGCCCGCGCCCGCGCCCGTGCCGAAGCCGATCCCGCCTTCGCCGCCGAGGTCGAGGCCTGGAACGACCGCCTGGCCGCCTTCGTGTCGGAGATCGCCCCGGTCGAACCCTCGCCCGGCGTCTGGCCCCGCATCGCCGAGGGCCTGGGCGGGGCCGCCAACGACAACGACGGCCGCCTGGCCTTCTGGAAGACCTGGGCCATCGGCACCACGGCCCTGCTGGTCGCCAGCCTGGGCGCGGTCGCCTTCATGGCCGGACGTCCGCCCGAGGTCGTCACCGTCCCGGGCGAGCCCGTCGCGGCCGAGGGCGGCGTCACCCGCGTCGCGACCCTTACGCTGGAAAGTGGCGCGACGGCCGTGACCCTGGCCTATGACACCGCGACCGGCGGCCTGTTCCTGATGCCCTCGCCCGAGCTGGCCGTCCAGGACGGCGTCCCCCACCTGTGGCTGGTCCAGCCCGAGGGCGGGGTCCGACTGGTCGGCGCCATCGACGACACGGAGGCCTCGCGGCGCGAACTGGACGCCGCCCTGACCGGCATCGCCGGCAATGCCACGGCCATGGCCATCTCCCTGGAACCCGAGGGCCAGACGCCCGCCAGCGACACGCCCGCCGGCCCCGTCGTCGCCTCGGGCGAGCTTCAGCGTCTCTGACCGCATCCGTGCCGCGCAACCGTCCGTAACTGTGTCGGATCGGGCCGTTTCGGACGCGCGAAAGCGCGTCTGAGGGTCCTGACAGCCGCGGCACCGGTCCGCGGGGAGGTCGCCAAGCCCTTCCAGATGGCCTCCCCGCACGCCCGGCTGATTGTCCCGACATTGCTGGGGTTGATCGAGGTTTCACCTCTGCGCGCGCGTTGGCGCGTGGGGAGGACAAACCGCGCAGCGGTCAGGAGGGGGCGACTCCGGCGGCACCGATCCGCGGCAGTCCCGCCCGACTGCGGCGGCACCATTGAGGCTTGATCACATCCGCCGGTGTCGCCCCCTCCTGGTCGCCGCTTCGCGTCGACCTGTCCTCCCCACGCGCTAATGCGCGCGAAGAGGTGAACGTCAGCCAAACCGCCGAACACCCGTATCTGACCACCACAAAACCTTCCCCGCCAAGGGATCGCGCCCCCAAACCACCAATCGGCGCACCGGACCCAGACCCGCCCGCATCCTGTCTCCGAACACGTCACGGAGACACCGATGCCCACCAACGACGCCAGCGCCCGCCTCGACCTCCCCTATGTGGCGGCGGGCCAGCTGCAGAAACACGTCACGATCAATGAGGCCCTGACCCGGCTCGACGCCCTGGTCCACACGGCCGTCGCCAGCCGCACCATCGCCGCTCAACCGACCGACGCCCCCGACGGCACCCTCCATATCCTGCCCACCGCCGCCACCGGCACCGACTGGTCGATGCGATCCCCCGGCGATCTGGTCCGCGCCGACAGCGGCGGCTGGACCGCCGTGCCGGTGCCCGATGGTCTCATGGCCGTGGTGCTGGACACGGGCGCCCTCATCCTGCGGCGTGACGGCGGCTGGACCGGGCTCGGCGCGATCGACGGCCTGGGCCGGCTGGGCCTGAACACCACAGCCGACGCCACCAACCCCTTCGCCGCCCGCATCAACAAGGCCCTGTGGACCGCGCTGGAGACCGGCTCCGGCGGCGACGGCGACCTGCGCCTGACCTTCAACAAGGAAGGCCCCGCCGACATCCTGTCCCTGCTGTTCCAGTCCGGCTTCGGCGGCCGGGCCGAGATGGGCCTGATCGGCGACGACGATCTGACGCTGAAGGTCAGCCCCGACGGCGGCACCTGGCACGAGGCCCTGCGCATCGACCGCGCTACCGGCCGCATCGGCTTCCCGACCGGCGCCGTCCGCTGCCAGACCACCATCTTCGACGACTGGGGCGACTATGCCGTCCCGACGTGGGCCCGCTGGCTGGAGGTCGTCGTGGTCGGCGGCGGCGGTGGCGGTGGAGCCGGTGCGGCCGGGGCCTCGGGCACCGTCCGCTATGGCGGCGGGGGAGGGGGCACAGGCGGCATCTCGACCGCGACCTGGCCGACCGAAGCCTTGCCCGTGACGCTCCAGATCGGCACCGGCTGGGGCGCGACCGGCGGCACCGGCGCGTCCGGCTCAGGCGCGGGCGGCGGGGCGGGCGGACCCAGCTCGATCACCGCCACCGGCACCGTCCTGATCAGCGCGCCCGGCGGCTTCGGCGGCCAGGGCGGAACGACCACCAGCGGCACGGGCGCGTCCGGCGCGGCGGGCCTGACGCTGTCTAATGGCGGCGGCAACGGCGCGGTGTCCCAGGCGGGGCAGGCGGGCCAGGCCCTGTCACGCCCCGACGGCGCCGGCGGCGGTGGCGGAGGCGGTGGCCTCGACGCCGCAGACACGCCGCGTTCGGGCGGGGCAGGGGGCGACGGCGCGACCCTCGGTCGTGTCGCCTCGGGCGGCACCGGCGGCACCGCCGCCCCGGGCGGGGCCGGTCAGTCCGCCACCGAGCCAGCGCAAAGCTGGGCCGGTGGTGGTG
>Ga0209909_100333_pt1 | contig 40440 bp, 47 predicted proteins | sample FECB22metaG_FD_188302 | JGI IMG/M metagenome (GOLD analysis project Ga0209909, IMG submission 188302) | Cyanobacterial communities from the Joint Genome Institute, California, USA - FECB-22 (SPAdes) (version 3) | ecosystem: Environmental > Aquatic > Thermal springs > Hot (42-90C) > Microbial mats... | reverse complement strand
CAGGTCGAGGGATACGTGGCGCTGGTGACGATGTTGGCTAGGCTCGAGCCGGATTTGGCGACCTGGGTGGTGGTGGTGACATTACCGCGCGCGTCATAGGCGATTTGGGTGTAGTTGCCTTCCGGCTGGGTCACGCGGGTGACACGCCGCTGGCTGTCGTACTGATAGCCGATGGTGCGCGTGGTGCCCGGCCCGACCGTCTCCACGACGGAGGTCGCGCGGCCTGTGGACAGGTTGGAAGTCACCGTCGTCTGCTGGTTCTGCGGTCCGGTCGCGGTTGTCGTCCGGATGCTGCCGGAGTCGCTGAAGGCGTAGTTCCACGTACCCGTGGCGCCGGTGACGCTAGACACCTTGCCATTGGCGTACGTGACGGTGATCTGGTCCGACGACTGGCCTGGCAGACGCACCCCGGACAACCCGCTCGTGTAGGAATAGGTCGTGGTCCGGCCGGACTGATCGGTGACGCCGGTTATGCTTCCGCCGTAGATTCCGCTTTGGTATGTCACCTCGGGCCATACCCTGGTCCCAGTGCAGTTGTTGTCGAAAGGGTCGCAGTAGTCGACGGCGAGGTTGATGCCGATCGCGCCGGTGCGTTTCAGCCAGCCCTGCTCCACATCCTGAAAATCGAGAGGGGTAGTGTTCAGGGCATAGCGGTAGTTGATCTGATATCCGCGATTGTTTCTGACGCTCTCGACCCTAACGGCATTGGCCTGCTGGAGGCATTCCGCCGGCTGACCCGTATCCGGCTCCAGGCGTCTCTGACGGCAGTAGGTCACCCCATCCCACGCGAAGTCCATCTGATCGCCGTTCGGTCGGCGGACCTGGATCAGAGCGGCGTTGTTGGCGGCATAAGCGGTGGTGGAGCCGCTGTAAGCGGTCGAGTAGGTCGCGACTGTCCCGTCGGACGTCGTGAAGGTCAGGGTGCTGCCAGTCTGCGACAGCGTCGAGCCGTTATTGGATACAGGTGTGAAGGTTGAGCCGGAGAGCGTGAAAACCTCAGACACTCCGCCGAAGCTCACGACATAGGTCGAGCCAGTGACCGCAATGGTGCCCGATAGGGTGTCGCGCCAGCCGCCGTTGGTCCAGACCCGGCTATGCGCCAAACCGCCGTCGGCTGGGCCGATGGCGACATCGACGGCCTGGTGAGTGAACTGGCCGCTGACCAAATCGACACCGCGTTCGTCCAAGGTGTAATATTCCGGCGGCGTCGGCTGTTGCTGCGCCAGGACCGGGACCGGGAAGCCTAGCAGGGCCAGGATCAGAAGCGTGCGGCGATGTGTGATCATTTGCACCGGTCCTCAGCAATTCGTCTGGGTGGACCAGAGCGGCGTGCCGCCCGAGGTGTAGAGCACCAAGTTGCAGTCGTTTTGAAGCACCAGACGCGTGCCCGGCTGACCGAACACCTGGTACCAGACCAACTGATAGGTCGGGCCATACAGCACCAGATTGCCGTCGGTCTGCATGGTCAGGAACAGCGCCCCGCCCGTGCCGGTGCTTGATCCCCAGACTGGATTGCCGTCGATGAAAATCACCAGATTGCCGTCGCCCTGCAAGGCGAACAGGGCCCGTCCGTTCGGTGACCGCAGCGACTGGCCCGGCACAAGGGTCTCGCCGGGCAGCAATTGGTCGATCGTCGACGGGCGCTGGGCGATGCTGGTGTAGCGGGTCAAGCGGTTGTCGGCGTCGTCAAACCCATAGCCGAGAAAGCTGTTGGGAGCCGAGGAAGCGCGAGCCGAACCGACCAGCCGCCCTTGCGCGTCGTACAGATAGGTCCGCTGATCCTGCGCGGCCGCCGAAGACGCCAGCAGCATCGCGACGGCACAGATGCGACTGACGGCGAGCCCCATACCACTCCCTCCACATAACGAGAGTGTGCGAAAGAGCAGTGCCCGTCAAGATAGCGACAGGCTTAACGAGAAGTTGAGCCGCCCGTGGGCCTGAAATGTCCCTTATCGTTCGAACAGGTCAAAACACCCGCACGAAATCCGCCGCCGCACGCTTCAGGATGTTGGGTCGGAGCCAGTCGCGTTCCACCAAATCCACGCGCTGGCCCAAGGCGGCGGATAGCTCACGCTGGAGCCGTGATTGGTCGATCAGCGAGAACCGCTCATCGGCATCGGGTGCGATGTCGAAGGCCAGGTCAACATCCGAGTCGGACAGGTCGTCGCCGCGCGCCACCGAGCCGAAAACGTAAAGGTGGGCCACCCCTGCCTGGACCAAGGCCGGCTGCAACTCGCCAAGGATGCGCAAGACCTCTTCGAGCCGACGAGAAGGGCTGGAACCAAGACCTTGGTGATCGGTCATCGTAGAATGCTCGCGGCTCGGCCGATGGGCCTGCTTCTGGGTAGACCAAGGCCAATCTTCATCGCGAGCGCAAACTGTATGTGGAAGTCGATCAGCCGCGACCTGTGGCTTCGTCCGACCTTGACCGGTCAATCGGCTCAAACATATGACCGAAGACCTCCTCGAAAATCATGCGCTGGGCGGCTTTCACGGCCGAGGAGGCCGCTTCGTCGCGAACGCTGTCTTCGTCGCTGCGGGCGTCGGTCTCAGGCGGTCATCGGACATGCCAAGTTCGTATATCCGAAATCGGCATCTAGCAAGCGCCTCCTGATGTTGGGAGGGCGGTTTTGCCCAAATCGGCCTTCACCGAAGCTTACGGCACTGTGCTCCGCACTATGACCCAGGCCCGGATCGATGCGGGGCTCACCCAGGCGGAGCTTTCGCACCGCCTCGGCAAGACCCAGCCGTTCATGTCGAAGGTGGAAAGCGGCGTACGCCGGATCGACGTGATCGAATTCTACGCGATCACCAAGGCCATGGGCCACGACCCCAAACAGCTCTTTTCGTCGCTGGCCGATGATTTGCCGGATCATGTCGTCATCTGATCGAAGGCGTCGTGCATCCGCGCTCTGAGCGTGGGCAGCAGATCTTCGATCTGATAAAGAACCTGCCGGACCTCGACCGCCGACGCCCCTTCATCGGCCCGGTCGGAAAGCCAGAGCTTCAACAATCCGCCCATTCGGCCTAGGTCGCCCCCGACCTTGATGAGGTCGATGATCCTCTTGTTGTCCAGCGCGCTCTTCGGCCGTCCGTGCATGCCGGTCACACGCAGGTACATCGAAACGCTCATCCCGGCGATGTAGGCGCTCTCGACGATGTAGGCGCGCTCGCTGTCGGAGACGAAAACCTTGAGCGGGCGAGCGCGGTCGCGCGTGTCGTACCGCTGGCTCATCGGGCACCCCGTTTACTCGACGGCAGTCGCAGCACATCGTCGAGCCCAGCGCGTAAGATCGTATTGTGGGCCCACAATACACATCTTGCCTCATACTCCAGGGCGAAAGAGCGCGAAGAATGGCAAAACAGTGCAAAAGGCCAAGCTGCGCTCCACAGTTCTCGCTGGTTCGCGTTGATTTGCCCATGTTTGCAAATCTTCGCGTTAAGTCGCGTTGATTTGCATGGCTGGATAGGCCGCCTCACGAAAACAGATCCCGATCTGGCTTGCCGTCAAAAAGCTCCTCGATCGTCCAGCTTGGCGACGGTGAGGTGTAGGTCGGCGGCTTCGGTTTGGGCGGTGCCGGCGGCGGCACATACGGTTTGGTCGGAGGCGTCGCCTTGACGGGCGGCGTCCAGCCGTAAGGCCGGATCTTGTGGTTGTCGCTGAAACGCTGAACGTATTTGGCGAACTGTTTGTAGCCGATCGGCATCCGGGCTTCGTACTGGGCGAAGATGTCGGTCAGGCACCAGCCCTTGGCCAGCTTGTTTTCGACGTCCACCCGGATGGCCAGATAGGCGACCCGACCGGCACCGCGATAGGTCTTGGGAACGACGGGGCTCATGTCACGATCCCGGTGCTGGAAGCGGGTCGCCCACGACCGAGTTTCAGGGCCAGGTCGCACAGGCGCTGCCCAATCTCGGCACGATCAGCCTCGACGGAACTCTTGTTCAAAGGAGTCTCCTGGAATCGTACGAATGACCGTTCGTCGGTTTTGGACGCGGCGTTCAGGGGTTCGTGCGGCACCGACGAAGGGGCGTTCGCCAGTCTGGGACGGTAGCGGTTGACCCGCCCGGGTTGCCGCCGGACCGTGATGTGACCCGACCGCTCCAGGCAGCGAAGCGCGGACTGGACCGCGCGGGGCGTGACTCCGGCGGCGGACGCCAAGGTCTGCTGGCTGGGCCAGGCGACCTGATCTTTCGAATTGATATAGTCGAGCATCAAGGCGGCGACCCGACAGGGCAGATGTCTCAACCGGGGGTCGGAACAGACCTGACGTATCCATAGGAATTTGCGGTGCACCGCTTGGGCCGGCGTGAGAGAATCGAGAACGCGCATCGTCATATCCCCGCCATGAGGCGAGGCCTTCTTTCTGAGTTGTAAGCAAGGCGAGGGTGAGGTCAGTCGGCGGCGAGGCTGTCGAGCCAGCGCTGAACTTCGGAGGTCGCGATCAGGGTCCGCTTCCCGGCTTTCAAGATGCGGATTCGACCGGCCTTGGCCTCAGAATAAAAAGTGCTGCGACTGACCGAGCAGGCCGTGCAAAATTCCGTGACGGACAGAGCGAACTTGCGGGGTTCCGGGATCATCGAAGTCTCCATTGTGGCCGCCGGGATGTCGGCGGATGCAGGGACGTTCGAGGAAATCAGGGGGACGGACAGTCCCCCTGATCTAGTGGATGTCAGTTTTTCTGCGTTTCAGGCGCGGGGCTTTTTCATCCACTTTCGCACAACGGCGAGGATGCGCTCGTCCGACGGACTGCCCTGAATCGGGCCCCATTTGAGGATGCCTCTTGTCACGCGGCTCGCCTGTGTGATCTGGGGATTGAGTCGGCGGTACTCGTCGTATCGCTCGCGCGCCTCGGCATACCATCGGGTTCGCGACAGGTTGCCCTTCTTGCCGCCGCCCGCCCGCGCGGCGCGATCCGATTTCAGCTCAGCCAGGCCTTCGATGGTACTCAGCCGGTCCTCGCCCATATGCGCCATGAAGGAGGCGGCCAGAATGGTGTTGAACACGGTCGCATCGATTTCAGCCAATGCGTTCTGGTCGTTCTGCGTCGTCAAAAGACGTCGTTTGGCGACAATGCCCGCGCAGGCCAGGTGGGCGGAATAGGTGCGCCGCGCTCGATCCGTCAGGCCGGCGGTCGTCGCGTCCGTCATGTTGCCGGCCTCGATCTCGGCCAGCGTGCTCTTGAAAATGTCGTGGGTGACCGCTTCGCTGCGGTAGATTTCTTGGCACAAGGCAAGGGGCGCCGCCAGAAACACATCCACCGTTCGCGAGACCTCGGCGTGCTCCATCAAACAGATGGCCGGGCTCTCGATCGTGGGGGTATCGGGTGAGTCGTAAGCCATGCTGGCCTCCTCAGGATTGCGAATACCGCCACCACTCGGCCATCAACCCTTTCCGCTTTTCAAACAGATCGCCGCGTCGGTAGGCCGCCTCCACCTTGCTGGCGATTGTATGGGCCAGGGCCATTTCGACGACCTCGCCTGCGTGGTCGGTGTTCTCGGCGGCCCAGTCCCTGAACGTGCTGCGAAAGCCGTGCGTGGTCAGCGATGTCCGGCCCATGCGCTTCAAGGTGTTAAGCAACGCCATGTTGCTGAGCGGCCGCTTGGCTTTTCCACCCGGAAACACGAATTCCGATGTCTGCACCCTCGCCATGTCCTCGAGAATTTTCACGCAGCCTGGGCTAAGCGGCACGCGATGCTCCCGGCCCGCCTTCATCCGCTCTTTCGGGATGGTCCAGGTCTGGGCTTCGAGGTCTATCTCGGGCCAGATCGCGCCGATCACCTCGCCGGTTCGGGCAGCTGTCAGAATCGCGAACGCCAGCGCCTGGGCCCCGACGCCGGGCTGGTTGGCGAGGTCGGCCATGAAGGTGGGCAGGTCCGCATAGGGGAGGGCCGCATGGTGCTCGACCGAGCGGACTTTGGCCTTCGAAGGAAGCAGCTTGTCCAGGTGGCCACGCCAGCGGGCCGGGTTCTCGCCTTGGCGGAAGCCGCGAACCGTTGCCCAATCGAGAACGGTTTCGATCCGGCCACGCAATCGGCTGGCGGTCTCGGGCTTGGTGATATAGATCGGTTCGATCGCCTTGAGAACGAGAGCCGTATCGACCCGCGCCACCGCGAAGTCGCCGAATACGGGCTTGGCATAGGTCGCTAGGGTCGCCTCCCACTGGGCGGCGTGCTTGGGGTTTTTCCACGCGACCTTGTTGGCCTTGATATAGGCCTCGGCCGCCTGAGTGAACGTAACGGCCTTGGCGTCCTCCAGCTTTCGGGCCGCGCGTTCGGACTGCCGGGCATCGATCGGATCGATGCCGCGCAGTTTGAACTTTCGCGCTTCCAGCGCAAGGTCTCTCGCCTCTGCGAGGCTGACGGTATGGAGCGGTCCAAGCCCCATCTCCCGCTCGCGCCCCGCCATGGTGAAGCGGAAGATCCACGACTTGGACCCGCCGCGGCTCACCTGAAGATAGAGTCCGCCGCCATCGGCATACATGCCAGGCATTTTCTGGCGGCTGACGGCCAGCGCACCAAGTCGATTCTGAAGACGCACGCCAACCCCCGACTCTACCCACGTACACTCGCCGGACTTTGGCGGGCCGGGAAAGGTCTGTCCAGACACGCATGGACAAAAACGTGAATGAAATCAGTTTTAGATTGGACGCAGGCGGATGCGAGTGGACGCGTCGAGATCAGATAATGGCGGAGAGGGTGGGATTCGAACCCACGGTACCCTTCCAGGCACGCCGCATTTCGAGTGCGGTACATTCGACCACTCTGCCACCTCTCCGCGGGGCCGATAGACGCTTGGTCGAAAGCGAGCGGCTTCTCTAATGGGCTCGGGGGATCGCCGCAAGCCGGGCGCGGACGATTTTCTTCAGCGCTGGGCGGGCAAGGCCAGGCCCGGGGCCTGACCGCCCGTGGGGTCGGCGCCGGTGAAGCGGAACAGTTCGGCGGGGCGGCCGCCGGTCTCGGTCGAGAGACGGCCGGTGGGGGCGACCAGGCCGGTGCGTTCGACGCCGCGGCGGAAATTCTGCTTGTGCAGGGTCAGGCCCGAGACGGCCTCGGCGGCGGCCTGAAGCTGGGACAGGGTAAAAGTCTCGGGTGTGAGCTCGAAGAGGACCGGGCGATACTTCAGCTTGCTGCGCAGCCGGCCCAGGCCGGTGGCCAGGATGCGGCGGTGGTCCGAGGCCATGGGCTGGCCGGGCAGGGCGACGGAGGGGGCGGACCGGCCGTCTCGGGCGGCCTCGGGGGCGAGACCGGCCTCGTAGAGCAGTTCATAGCGGTCCAGCACCCGTTCCTCGTTCCAGCGCAGGTCAGGGTCGAGGGCGAACAGGGCCTGGACGCGGGCGCGCCGGGTATAGTCGGTGCCGGCCCAGTTGGTCAGGGACTGGACGAGGGCCGTGGGCAAGGGGCCGCGGCGGCGGTCCTCCCAGGGCAGGATGTCCAGGACGGGGCTCCAGCGGGCCTCGGCGGCGTCGGCGGTGGCGGCGTCGCGGGTCAGGGCCAGATAGCCGACGGAGACCTCGCGGGCCTTTTCGGGGCCGGGGGTGGGGCGGGGCGAGGCGCGGCCGGCGTCACCGAAGGTGTACAACTGTTCCACGAAACCGGGACGGAAGCCGGTCTGGTCGGTGACGAAAGCGCGCAGGGACAGTTCGAAGGTGCGGTCGCGAGCCGGGTCGAAGGGGCCGAAGGGGAGGGCGGGTTCTGCGGTCTGGCCGGTGGTCAGGACGCACAGGTCGCGGCCGCTGAGCGCCATGACGACGGCGGACAGGCCGATACGGACCCCGTGCTCGCCGCCGAAGGACATAGCCTACTCCGTGTGCCAGGCGTCGGTGGGGGGCAGGATGCCCACAGCCTGGGCCAGCACCTGATAGCGTTCCAGATACCGGGACTGGGCGACCGAGGCCGGCAGGGGTTCGATGGTCAGGTCATAGCCCGGCGGGGGGGTGCCGAACAGCTTCAGCGACTCGGTCCGGCCGAAGCCAGCCAGCTGGGTGGCTTCGTAGAAGGCGCAGGCGCGGTCGGCCTTCTTGATCAGGGTCTTGATGGCGAGCGGCGTCTTGGGCGGCAGGCCGAAGCGGACGTGGATGGCGGTCTCCAGGCGGGCCTCGAAGGCCTTGTAGTTCATGCCCAGCGCCGATTTGAACGGCGAGATCATGTCGCCGATGACGTATTCGGAGGCGTCGTGGAGCAGGGCGGCCAGCCGCCATTTCGGCTCGATGCCCGGCTTCATGTGGGCCACGATCTCCTCGACGACGCAGGAGTGCTGGGCGACCGAGAAGGCGTGCTCGCCGACCGTCTGGCCGTTCCAGCGGGCGACGCGGGCCAGGCCGTGGGCGATGTCCTCGATCTCGATGTCGAACGGGGAGGGGTCGAGCAGGTCCAGCCGGCGGCCCGACAGCATGCGCTGCCAGGCGCGGGGGGCCTTGGTCGCGGGAAGGGAGGCGGGGCGTTCGGGCAAGGCGTCGATCCGGGTCGCGATGGGCCGGTCAGGTGACCCATACCGAGGCCGGGATCAAGGGCGAGAACGTCTTTCTCCCTCCCCTTCATGGGGAGGGACGGCGAGCCTTGGCGAGCCCGGGTGGGGTCGTTCGAACTGCCCCACCCGGATCGCTGCGTGATCGTCCCTCCCCATGAAGGGGAGGGAGACGTCATTCTCCGACGTTGAGCGTGACCAGATCCTTGGCGTCGTCGAAGACGCGGTCGTTGTTGTCCTTGGCGCGGACGGTGGCGACGACGATCGGGCCACCGCGCGGGCCGCGCGCCTCATAGCCGACCAGGCGCCATCCGGCGTCGGACGGGCGGTTGTCGGTCAGGAGGAAGGTCATGCGGGTGGCCTCGCCCGGCGCGCGGGTGCGGATCTGGGCCGCGTCGTCCTGAGCCCGGACCGAGACGCTCTCGTCATCGCTCTGGATATCGACGTTGGAACTGCCTTCGTCGGCGTCGATGGTGATGCCGCCGATGCGCACCGTGGCCCGGTCGCCGTCGGCGTCGACCGTCATGCCGGGCATGCGGACCGTGGCCTTTTCGCCCTCGGCATCGACGCTCATGCCGGGCAGGCGGACGGTGGCGCGTTCGGCCTCGTCGGCGGCCTGGTCGGCGGCATCGGCGGCCCGATCCGCAGCGTCCGCGGCAGCATCGGCCTCAACGGCGGCGGCATCGGCCTCGATCTCGGCATTGGCGGCGGCCCGTTCGCTGGCACCGATCTGGGCCAGGGTGTGGGGCATGGCGGCCGACAGTTCGTCCTCGAAGCTCATCAGGGCGATGTCGGGCGTCTGCCCGTCCAGCAGGGTGACCAGGTGCAGCGTCACCTCTGATCCGCGCGGGCCCGTGTAGGTGCAGACCGTGCCGCCCGACTGGGCCGAGCCCTTGCGGATCAGGTCGCCCTGGGTCTCGGGGCATTGCAGGGCCGCGATGACCTTGAGCGCCCCGCCATCGTCCGTGCTCGAGCGGGTGCTGGAAATCCGTACGCCGTCGCTGGAATCACAGGCGGTCAGAAGGGCCGAAATCGCCAGGGCGGGAATCAGGAATGGGCGCATGGTCAGGGTCCAGGTCACGATCGCATCCTGCGCGTATCGTGTGGCGAATCCAGTGAAATCGCGGTAATCGGCGTGTCCTAGACCGGTCCCCGCGGTGTTCGAATGGCGACGATCAGCCGCCGGGCCGCCCGCCCTCGCGGCGGCTCAGGAACGCCAGCCGTTCGAAGAGGTGCACATCCTGTTCATTCTTGAGCAGGGCGCCATGCAGGGGCGGGATCAGCTTGTTGGGGGTCTTTTCGCGAAGGGTTTCGGGATCGATATCCTCGACCAGCAGCAGTTTCAGCCAGTCCAGCAGTTCGGACGTCGATGGTTTCTTCTTGAGGCCCGGCGTGTCGCGGATTTCGTAGAAGGTCTTCAGCGCCTCGGACACCAGCCGGCCCTTGATGCCGGGGAAATGGACCTCGACGATGGCCTTCATCGTCTCGTCGTCCGGGAAGCGGATGTAGTGGAAGAAACAGCGGCGCAGGAAGGCGTCGGGCAGTTCCTTCTCGTTGTTGGAGGTGATGACCACGACCGGGCGGCGTTCGGCGCGGATGGTCTCGCCGGTTTCCTGGACGAAGAACTCCATCCGGTCGAGTTCCTGCAGCAGGTCGTTGGGGAATTCGATGTCGGCCTTGTCGATCTCGTCGATCAAGAGGACGGGTCGGACCGGGCTGGTGAAGGCCTCCCACAGCTTGCCGGGCTTCAGATAGTTGCGGACGTCGTGGACCCGTTCGTCGCCCAGCTGGCTGTCGCGCAGGCGGCTGACGGCGTCGTATTCGTACAGGCCGTTATGGGCCTTGGTGGTGGACTTGACGTGCCAAGTGATCAGGGGCGCGTTCAGGGCCGTGGCCATTTCATAGGCCAGGACGGTCTTGCCGGTGCCGGGCTCGCCCTTGATCAGCAGGGGGCGTTCCAGGGCCACGGCGGCATTGACCGCGATCTTCAGGTCCTGGGTGGCGATATAGTTCGAGGTGCCCTCGAACCGGTGCGTCGGCGAAGTCATGGCGGGTTCCGGCGTGGCGTCGTGCGGCCCCACTAGCCGAAGCCGCGACGGGTTAACAGCGGTAAGCTGGATCAGCCGCGCGCGCCGACGACCGATCGTTCGACCCGTGTGGTGATCGAGGTGAGCAGTTCATAGGCGATGGTGCCCGCCGCCGTGGCCGCGTCATCCAGCAGGCGGTTGGGGCCGAACAGCTCGACGCGATCGCCGACGGCGACGTCCGCTCCGGTCACGTCGACGGCGATCACGTCCATCGACACTCGACCGACGATCGGCCGCAATGCGCCGTCGGCCCAGACCGCGCCGTGCGGGCTCATGGATCGTAGCACGCCGTCGGCATAGCCGGCCGCGCAGGTGGCGATCCGGCGCGGGGTGTCGGCGACGAAGCCGCGCGAATAGCCGACGCTTTCCCCGGCCGACACATCACGCACCTGGAGGACTTCGGCCGATAGGGTCGCGACGGCGGTGATACGCGGATCGGGACGCCCCTCCGGCCCACCGCCATACAGACAGATACCGGGGCGGACAGCTTCGAACGCATAGTCAGAACCGAGGAAGCAAGCCCCGGAGTTGGCGAAGGATTTGAGCGCGTGCGGGTACCGGGCCGAGACGGCGGCAAAGGCGTCGCGCTGACGGGCGTTCATCGGTTCGGTCGGATCGTCTGCGCAGGCCAGATGGCTCATGATCAGTGCCAGACCCTCGAACGGCCCGGGCGCATCCTCCGGCCGGAAACCAAGACGATTCATGCCCGTATCGATCTGAAGCCCGCAGGGTCCACCGCCGGCCTGGATCCAGGCCGCGTGCTGATCGGCATGGTTCAGGATCGGGCGGAGGGCGGCCTCGCGCAGGGTCGGCGCCGTGCCGGCGACACAGCCATCCAGCACATAGATCACGGGCGACGGTCCAAGCGCCTCTCGCAAGGTCACACCCTCGGCGGCGCGGGCGACGAAAAACGTGTCGGCGCCCTCGGCCATCAGCCGCGTCGCGCACAGGACGGCGCCCAGGCCATAACTATCGGCCTTGACCACCGGATGCACGGGAACGCCGCTGATCCGCGCCAGCGCATGATAGTTGCCGGCAAGGGCGTTCAGATCGACGGTGAGGGTGGCCGGGGCGGTCATCGCCGCCTTATGCCGCAAGTTTTGTGCGGCGCACCTTAAATTTCCGGCCGCCTCTGCCTAAAGCCGCGATCAGGCGGCGCTCAAACGGACGTCGACGTTATTGCGCGTGGCGTTGGAATAGGGACAGACGGCATGGGCCTTCTTGATCAGGTCGTCGATGACCGCCTTATCCAGCCCGTGGTCGGTGATCTTCAACTCAATATCCAGATTGTAGCCTTCGCCCTTGGTGTTGGAGCCGAAGCCGACGCTGGAATGGACTTTCGTATCGGGCCCGACGGGGGTGCCCGTCTTGCCCGAGACCAGGCGAAGCGCGCCGAGGTAACAGGCGGCGTATCCGATGGCGAACAGCTGTTCGGGGTTGGTGCCGGGGCCGTCGTCGCCGCCCATGGCCTTGGGGACCGACAGGCTGACGTCGATCTTGCCGTCGTCGGTGGCCGAGCGACCGTCGCGGCCACCGCCGGAGGCGGCGGCGTGGGCGGTATAGAGAACGTCCATGGGGGGCTCCTTTGATGGGGAGCCAGAGATGGGGACGGGGCGAGGAGGCGCAACATGTCCTCCCCGTCGCGCAGCGATGGGGAGGTGGCTCGGCGGCGATCAGCCGCCGAGACGGAGGGGGCGAGACGGTGGGTGGGGAAAGGGGTTGATCGGTCGGGCCGGTGTCGCCCCCTCCGTCACGGCGCGTATCCGCGCCGTGCCACCTCCCCATTCGCGACGCGAACGGGGAGGAGAATCAGGCGATGCCAGCCTTCTTGAGGATCTTCCACGCCTTGATCACGCGCACCAGCTTGGCCTCGGCCCCCCGGTCGCCCTGATTGTGGTCCGGGTGGCACCGCTTCAGCAGGTCGTGATACGCCGCCTTGATCTTCTCCTTCGACGCCCCCGGTTCCAGGTCCAGGTCCGCGAATGCCGTCCGTTCGATCTTGCCGATGCGGCGGTCCTCGGCCGGATGCTGCGCCGCCTGGTCGCCCTTCCGGCCGAACAGGCCATAGCTGTCGCGCCACGACCCCGCGCCGGTGGTGTTGGACGTGCCCATCTTGGCGGCGAAGGCGGCGGCCTCGCGGTTGTTCTTGCCGGCCTTCATCTCCCAGGTCGGGCGGCCGCCGGTCATGGCCTCGTTCTCCTTGGCCGCGCGGATCTGGGCCTCGGTCATGCCGGCGTAGAAATTCCAGCCCTTGTTGTATTCGGCCGCATGGCCCTGGCAGAAGTCGTAGAAATCGTTCAGCCGCTCGCGCGATTTGGGCGCGCGCGCCGTGGCTGCCTTGCTGCAGTCGGGCCACTGACACGGTTTCTCGCCGGGCTTCAGCTTCAGGACGTCGGCCTGGGCCGCCTCCTCTTCGGGGCGGGGCGGCTTGATCCGCATGTCCCGGAAACGCGGCTTGTATTGAAAGGAGGCAGGCATCGACCCAGTGTAGGGTCGAATTGGACTCCATCAAGGACAACACCATGCCGCACGGCCCGATCGGCACGAAAATGCTCGAAAAACTCCGGGCGGCCTTCGCGCCGACGCGGGTGGAGCTGGAAGACGACAGCGCGCGGCACGCCGGACACCACCATGAGGGCGGGATGGACGCCAAACCGGGCGGCGAGAGCCACTTCAACCTCGTCATCGTGTCTGGATCGTTCGCGGGACAGGGCAGGCTGGCGCGGCAGAGGGCGGTCAATGCGGTGCTGAAAGACGAACTGACTGGACCCGTCCATGCCCTGTCGATCCGAGCCCTGACCCCGGATGAAGCCGCAGGTTGAGCCGGCCGAGCCCCGTTCACTCCGTCTTAGAACCTTCGCTATAGCGTCACGACCGGCTGTATCGGGTTGTGAAAGAAGTTCGCATGGTGGGATCGGACGGTATCGGGCAGGCTCCGGGCAGCGCACAGCGTGCGGGCGAGGCGGCCCAGGCCCTGACCGCCATCCTGCAGACGCAGTATCTGCGCTATCTGATCATCGCCAGTTGGGCGCTGGGTCTGCTGGCCACGGTCGGGGTCTGGCCGGCGCTGGTGTGGTTCGTCGGAACGACAGCGGCGGGGGCCCTTAGAAGCGCGGTCGAACGCTGGATGAGCCAGAGGGTCGGGGCCGGCTGGGGCATGGTGTTCCCGTTCGTGGCCACGGTGACCACCGCCGCCTGGGCCGTCGCGCCCTTCATGGCCTGGTTTTCCAATGCGCCGTTCGGCCGCGAACTGGCCATCGCCCTGCTGATCTCGGGCTATGTCCTGGTGTTCGCCCAGCTTCGCAGTTCGCCGCGCCAGGCGGTTCTGATTTCATCGCCTTACGGCCTGGTTTCGCTGACGATCCTGATCAATCTCTGGGGCGGGCCGCTGTTCTGGCCCTTCCTGGCGATGGTTCCGTTCACCGCCGCTGGCCTGTTCGTGCTGGTCATGATGACGATGATGCGGGAAGAGCGCATCCGAGCCTTCCAGGCGCATCAGGCGCATCTGATCGAGGAACTTCAGGCCGCGCGAGACCGCGCCGACGCCGCCAGCGAGGCCAAGTCGAACTTCCTCGGCGTCATCTCCCACGAACTGCGCACGCCGATGAACGGGGTGCTCGGCGCGGCGCAGCTGCTCAGCGCGACGCGGCTCGAGGCCGGCCAGCGGGAGTATCTGTCGATCATCCGCAACTCGGGCGACAATCTGCTGAGCCTGCTCAACGACATCCTCGACATGACCAAGATCGAGGCCGGCAAGATGACCTTCGAGGTTGTCGATATTGTCCTGGACGACCTGCATGCGCGCGTCACCGGCCCGTTCCAGGCCCAGGCCGCCGCCAAGGGCCTGACCTTCGTCAGCACGACGGAAGGCGACATCCCCAGCGTCGTTCGCGGCGACCCGCTGCGCGTCTGTCAGGTGCTGCACAACCTGTTGTCCAACGCCGTCAAATTCACCGACCAGGGCGAGGTCGTCTTCCACGTCCGCGGCACCCAGATCGACGACCGCAGGGTCCGGTTCGATTTCTCGGTCACCGACAGCGGCACCGGCATCGCGCCGGAGGACGTGGAGCGGCTGTTCCAGCCCTTCACCCAGGTCGACGCCTCCTCCACGCGGCGGTTCGGGGGTACGGGCCTGGGGCTGACCATCGCGCGGCGGATGGCCAACATCATGGGCGGCGACATCGCGGTGACCTCGACGCTGGGCCAGGGGTCGACCTTCACCATGACCGTGGAGGCCGAGGTGGTGGAATGGGCCGGGGGCCTGGAGGCCGAACCGATCCACGCCCAGATCGAGGATGGACGCAGCCTGAAGGTGCTGGTGGTTGAGGATCATCCGGTCAACCGCATGATCTTGGAGGCCTGGCTGGGCTCGTCGGGACACGAGACCCTGGCCGCCGAGAACGGCCAGATCGCGGTCGACATGGCGGCGGACCAGGCGTTCGACCTGATCATCATGGACGTCAACATGCCGATCATGGACGGCCTGACCGCGACGCGGCTGATCCGTCAGTCCGGGGCCAATCGCGAGATCCCGATCGCCGTGCTGTCCGCCTCGGCCCGGATCGAGGATCATGAGGCCGGTATGGACGCGGGCGCCGACGCCTATCTGGACAAGCCGATCGACTTCGCCCTGCTGGCGGCCCTGATGGCGCGCGTCGGCGGCGGCCGCTCGGCCCTGCAGGCCGCCGTCGAGCAAGGCCGCAATATGGCGGCCGCCTGAACCTCGGCTGAGCCCGCCGGTTCAGATCAGGCTCAACCGCCGAGCGCTAGAACGTCTCCATCATCGGATTTACCGAAGGAGACCTGAGATGAAAAAGATCGTCACCGCCGCCATCGCCGCCGTCATCGCTTCGACGTCGCTGGGCGTCGCCTCAGCGGCCGAGGCCCAGTCGCGCCGCGACGTCCGCGAATGGCGCCAGGACCAGCGTGAACTGCGCCAGGACCGCCGCGAATACCGTCAGGACGTTCGCCAGTACAATCGCTGGCAACAGGCCCAGCGCCGCTATAGCGCCCCGCGTTATTACGCGCCGCGCGGCTATGCGGTGCGCCAGTGGAGCTACGGCCAGCGTATTCCGGCCGCCTATCGCACCAGGACCTATGTGGTGAACGACTACAACCGCTATGGCCTGTATGCTCCGCCGCGTGGCTATCAGTATGTCCGGTCGGGCAATGACGTCGTCCTGACTGCGATCGCGACCGGCCTGGTCACGGCCGTCATCGCGGGCCTGTTCAACTGAGTGGGCCTATCGCGCTTCGTGCTACTTGAGGCCGGAGCGGCCGCGATCACAAAACGAGCCCCCGGAGGCGACTCCGGGGGCTTTTTCGCGTTCGGTGCTCTGTTGTGGGATGGAGACCGGATGCGCGCCTTCGCCGAATTGCTGGATCGCCTGTCGCTGACGGCGTCGCGCAACGCCAAGCTGGTGCTGCTCAGGGACTATCTGCGCGTCACCTCGGATCCCGACCGCGGCTGGGCCCTGGCCGCCCTAACCGGCGGCCTCAGTTTCGCCGAAGCCAAGCCGGCCATGATCCGCAAGGCCGTCGAGGGGCGGGTCGACCCCGTCCTGTTCGGCTGGTCCTATGATTATGTCGGCGACCTCGCGGAAACCGTGGCCCTGATCTGGCCGGGCGACCCGGATTACCGGCCCAATCGCGAGCCCGAACTGTCCGAGGTCGTTGATGCCCTGACCACGGCCAAACGCGGCGAGGTGAGGGGCCTGATCGAGGGCTGGCTGGACGCCCTCCAGCCCAAGGGCCGTTGGGCCCTGCTGAAATTGGTCACCGGGGGTCTCCGGGTCGGCCTGTCGGCGCGGCTGGCCAAGACGGCGGTGGCCCGGGTCCGCCCGGATCATCTCAGCGCGCCGCCGTCGCCGGACGGCGGCGAGGCCGAGATCGCGCTGGGCCCCGTCGATGTGTCGGAGATCGAGGAGGTCTGGAATGGCCTCGAAGCGCCCTATGGCGATCTGTTCGCCTGGCTGGAGGGCCGGGGCGAGCGGCCCTCGACCCAGGCCCCGGGTCGGTTCCGACCAGTCATGCTGGCCGTCGCCATCGACGAGGCGGTGGATTTTCAGAAACTGGACCCGGCCGACCATGCCGCCGAATGGAAATGGGACGGCATCCGCGTCCAAGCTGTGCGCGAGGCCGATCAGGTCCGCCTATACTCCCGCACTGGCGACGAGATCGCGGGGGCCTTCCCGGACCTGATGCAGGCCCTGACCTTCGAGGGGGCGATCGACGGCGAACTGGTCGTCTGGCGCGACGACGCGGTGGCGTCCTTCTCGGACCTTCAGCAACGGCTGAACCGCAAGACGGTCGATGCCCGGACCATGGCGGCCTATCCGGCGGCGATCCTTGCCTATGACGTGTTGGCCGACGCCGGAGAGGACACGCGCGCCTTGCCGCTCAGCGACCGCCGTGCCCGCCTGGAGGCCATGGTGCGGGACCACGGCGGCGACCGCCTGCACCTGTCGCCGCTCGTCCGGTTCGCCGACTGGGACGCGCTGGCGGTCCTGCGCGCTGACCCGCCGGTCGGGGCCGCCGCCGAGGGGCTGATGCTGAAACGCTGGGACAGCGCCTATGTCGCGGGGCGTCCGAAGGGGCCGTGGTTCAAATGGAAACGGGATCCCCACGTCATCGACGCGGTCCTGATGTACGCCCAGCGCGGGCACGGCAAACGGTCCAGCTTCTATTCCGACTATACCTTCGGCGTCTGGACGGAGGAAGGGGCGCTGACCCCGGTCGGCAAGGCCTATTTCGGTTTCACCGACGAGGAACTGAAACAGCTCGACAAATTTGTGCGCGACCACACCGTCGAGCGGTTCGGCCCCGTCCGCTCGGTCCGGGCAGAGCGGGATTTCGGCCTGGTGCTGGAGATCGCCTTCGAGGGTCTGCAACGCTCGACCCGGCACAAGTCCGGGGTGGCCATGCGTTTTCCGCGCGTGTCCCGCATCCGCTGGGACAAGCCGGCGCGAGAGGCGAACACCCTGGCCGACGTCCAGGATCTGCTGGACGCGATGGAGGGCGCGGGCGGGCGGATCGTGCGGAGCTGAGCGCGGTCGGGGTTCAAATCCGCGCCTCGTGCGTTAAACCCCCCGCATGTCTTCCCCGAGTTTTTCCCTGACCGAACTGGCCGCCGTCGGCGACCGGGCCCTGTCCGTCGATGCCGCGGTGCTGGCCAAGCTGACCGACATGGCCGGCAATCTGGCCGCGAACCTGACGGTCGCGGTGCTGATCCTGGTGGCGACGGTCTTCGCCTCGAAATGGGCGTCGCGGGCCACGCGCAATGCGCTGGGGCGGGTGCGGGGCTTCCGGCACGACCCGACGGTCCTGAGCTTCGCGGTGCAGGTGGTGCGGGTGCTGGTGCTGCTGATCGGCTTCATCGCCATCCTGCAGCGACTAGGGGTCCAGACGACCTCGATCATCGCTGTGCTGGGGGCAGCCTCGCTGGCGGTGGGCCTGGCCCTGCAGGGGACGCTGTCGAATGTAGCGGCGGGGGTGATGCTGCTGGTCCTGAGGCCGTATCGGGTCGGGGACCTGATCGACATCAATGGCGACGTCGGCAAGGTGACGCGGCTGGACTTGTTCTTCACCCAGATGTCGGACGCCAACAACGTCAAGATCGTGATCCCCAACGCCAAGGTGTTCTCGGACACCATGCTGAACCTGTCCGGCCAGAAGACGCGGCGGATCGAGCTGAAGATCGGGGTCGGATATGGGGCCAACCTCAGCCGTGCCCGCGACGTGCTGACGACGGCCGCTGCGGCGCATGAGCATGTTCTGGGCGACCCGGAGCCGTGGGCCGGGGTGACCAATCTGCTGGACAGTTCGGTCGAGATCAGCCTGCACGCCTGGACCAAGTCCGAGGACTACTGGCAGACTAGGGCCGATGTCTTCCAGGCCGCCAAGGAAGCGCTGGACGCCGCCTGTATCGAAATCCCGTTCCCGCACCAGGTCGCCGTGCCCTATGGCGACGCCGAGGCGGCCATGCCGGTGCTGGCGGTGCGCGACGCTCGGCGGGATCGTCCCGACGACCACGCCAGCCCCGGCGACGCCCATCAAGAGATCGGAGAGAGCTGAGCCATGCGGTATGATTTCGGCTCGGACAACACCGCCGGCATGGCGCCCTCGGCGCTCAGGGCCTTCACCGAGGCCAATGTCGGGTACGCCAGGGCCTATGGGGCCGATGAGACGACGGCGCGGGCCGCCGATCTGATCCGGCGGAAGCTGGATGCGGACGCCGAGGTGCGGTTCGTGTTCTCGGGCACGGCGGCCAATGCGATCGTGCTGTCGATGCTGGCCCGGCCGTATGAGGCGGTGCTGGCGCATCATGCGGCGCATGTCTGTACCGACGAGACGGGGGCACCGGGGTTCTTCGGCCAGGGGGTCGGGTTGCTAGGCCTGCCGGGGTTCTCGGGCAAGATCGAGCCGGTCGCGCTGGAGGCGTGGCTGGACGAGCCGGAGGTGGGGCATCGCCAGCCGCCGGCGGCCCTGTCGGTCACCCAGTCCACGGAATACGGCACGGTCTACAGCCCCGAGGAGCTGGCCATGCTGGTCGGCCCGGCCAAGGAGCGGGGACTCGGCATTCACATGGACGGGGCGCGGCTGGCCAATGCGGCGGCGGCCGGGTTCGACCTGACCGGGATCGCGCGGGTGGGGGTCGATGCCCTGGTGTTCGGCGGGGCCAAGGCGGGGGCGACCTGTACCGAGGCGATCGTGCTGTTCGACAAGAGCCTGGCCCGGCGGCTGGACAACCGGCTGAAACAGGCGGGGCAGACGGCATCCAAGGCGCGGTATCTGGCCGCGCCGTTCCTGGGCCTGCTGGAGAGCGGCGAGTGGGAGGGCGGGGCGGCCCATGCCAACGCCATGGCCCAGGCCCTGGCCGACGGCATCGATGCGCGGTCGGCGTTCATCCTGGCCCATCCGGTCGAGGCCAATGCGGTGTTCGTGCGGATGCCGCCCGAGGCCCATGCGGCGCTGAACGCGGCGGGCTGGGCCTGTTATCGGTTCGACGACGGGTCGGTGCGGTTCGTCTGTTCCTGGGCGACCGATCCGGCGGCGGTCGAGGAATTGGTCGAGGCCATCGCCGGGCTGGGCTGACCAGCCGTCAGGCGCAGAGCTGGAAGAAGCGGGCGATGGTCGGGGCGGTGCCGGGCTGGGCGACGAGGGGGGTGCGGTCGTCGGCCTGGAGGACGGCCAGCCACCCGACCGACCGGAAACGCTGGAAGACCGGCTGGTCGGTGGTGGTCGCGGCGGTCAGGAAGGCGCCGTCGTGGATGCCGGACGGTTCTGAGGTGGCCGGGAACCGCTCGGTCTCGCCGCCGGATTCCAGGTGGATGTCGCGGATGCCGTCCGGGGCCGGGCGCGACAGGGTCAGGCGGCCGGAGGCGGGGACGCAGCTGAGGGCCAGTTCGACGTCGTCGCTGGCGGCCTGGCCATAGGCGAGGCGGACCTCGGCACCGTCTTCGCTCAGCAGCCAGTCATAGCCGGCAACGGGTGAGGGGGTGCCGCTGGACGCGGAGGCATCGGGGGCGGAATCGACGGTGGCGCAGCCCGCCAGGGTCAACAGGCCGAACGCGACGACCCAGCGACGGTCAGCCACCGCATTGCTCGGCGAAGCGGCGCAGGGTGGGCAGATACTGCCGCTCGACCTGGACAGGCCGGCGGATGTCCTCGATCGAGACGGTCAGTTCGCCGGTGTTCAGGAAGGCGCTGAACACCGGGTGATCGGCGCGCAGCACCAGCCGGGTGTGGTCGGGCTGGGCGCGGGCCTCGGTGGTGGCGGAGGCATCTCCGGACGACAGGGTGGCGAAGCCGGCGCCCATCGGCGGGTCATACAGCGACAGGCGTGTCAGGCCCGAGCCGGGCTCGCATTCCAGCGTGGCACGGAGTTGGAGCGTATCGGGGACTTCGTTGGCGAGGACGATGGGGCCTTCGCCTTCATAGAGCGTCCAGGTCCAGTCGGGCGTCTGGAACGCCAGGGCCATGAGGCTCGCCAGCAGAATGGTCATCGATCAGCCCCCGCCGAACCGCCGCCCTGCGTGGGGATCACGCGCGGCTGGTCCCGCAATAGGCCACAAAACGGTCGATGGCGCGACGTTCGCTGCGGCTGGCGGTGACGCGGAAGGTCTCGTCGCCGGTGGTCAGGGCGATGCGGCCGCGCGAGACCAGGCCATCCAGACCGGCGTCGGCCAAGGCGACGTCGGCCTCCCAGGCTTCACCGCCGGACAGGGGGTCGGGGGCGCGGGGGCCTTGCAGGGCGGGTCGCTTCAGATCGACGGGGCGCATTTCGCCATAGACCGAGACGCGGTCGGAGTTCTGATCGCAGGCCACCATCAGGCCGATGAGGTCGGAGTTCGGGGCACCATAGGCCAGCTTGGCCTGTTCGCCGTCGTGCAGGACGTGCCAGGCGGCCGTGGTCGTCGCGACCGGCTCGGCGGATTGCGACTGGGCGGCGACGATCGCCAGACCCATGAAGGCCATGGCGGGGACGATGATCCGGAACTTTGACGACCTGGACATGAGACGACAACGCCGGTCGCCCACCAAAGTTCACGGCTCAGCTTGGGGAGGGCGTTCGGGAGCGATGTTCGGGGTCGGGGTGTTGCACTTGCACCTCAAAAAACAGTGCAACGGTGCAAGAGTGCAATGGACTGGGCCTGGGGCGGCGCGTCGGGGCTGGGATGTCAAAGACCGATCCGCAGTCTAACCCCATGCGCGGGGGTGTTGCGCCGAATACGTAGAACGGTCGGGAAACCCTTGCTGGGCAAGGGTTCGTTGAGTTGAGTTAGGTGAGCTGAGCTGATGACCGTTCACCTCTCCGCGCGCGTCAGCGCGTGGGGAGGACAGGTCGCTGCGAAGCGGCGACCAAGCGGGGGCGACACGGCCGGCGTGATCGTGCCCTAGCTTCGAGATCGTCTCGCCCCATCCTGACCGCTCCGCGGTCTGTCCTCCCCCCGCGCCATCGCGCGCGGAGAGGTGAGTCCCAGCCTGTCTCAGAACGGACTGAACCGCTCCACCAGCGACTGGGCTGCGGGCGTCGCCTGCATGCGGCTGATGTCGCCGCGGCCGCCGTAGCTGATGCGGGCTTCGGCGATCTGGGTGTGGGCGATGGTGTTGGCGGCGGTGATGTCCTCGGGGCGGACGATGCCGGCGACGGTCAGTTCGCGCAGCTCGCGGTTGGTGCGCACTTCCTGCCGACCCTGAATGACCAGATTGCCGTTGGACAGGACGTCGGTGACGACGGCGGCGATGGTCAGATTGACCCGTTCCGAACGGCTGACGGCGCCGTTGCCGGCGGCGTTGGACTGGCCCTCGAGGCCGACCAGGTTCTGGGGGTCGAAGCCGCCGGGGAAGGCGCGGCCCAGGCTGTTCTCCAGGCCGAAGAAGTTGGAGATGCCGCCGGAGATGTCGTTGGACCGGCTGCGGGTGGTCGAGTTCTGGGTCTGGGCGCGGTCGTCGATATTGATGCTGACGGTCAGGATGTCGCCGATCCGGCGCGCGCGCTGGTCGCCGAAGAAGGTGCGGGCGCCGGTGCGCCACAGGCTGTTGGCGCTGGCCGGGCGGGCGGTGTCGACCGAGCCATAGACCTGGCTGACCGGGACCAGGGTGGCGGGATAGGCGACGGGGGCCAGTTCGGGGCCGCGTACCGTCTCGGCGACGGTCGAGCAGCCGGCGAGGGCCCCGGAAACGGCAAGGCCGGCGGCGGTCAGGGTGAGGGCTTTACGCATCGGACTATCTTCCCTGGCGGGCGAACTGGGTGGGGTTCTGGCGGGCGGTCTGGGCGGCGGGGCCGACGACGGCGCGGCCGGGGCCGGTGGCGACGGCGTCTATGGTCTTGCCGGAGGTTTCGTTGAGGACCGGCACCGGTTCGCCGACGGCGGCGCCTCTGGTGGCCTTGCCGGTGACGGTCAGGCGGACCCCGCCGGACAGGAAGGCGACCTCAACCCGGTCGTTGCGGGCGATGACCTGGGGGCTGGCCAGGTCGCGGGGGGTGACGGCGGCCCCGGCGCGCAGGGCGCGTTTGGCCGAGAGGCCGACGACCTGGTCCGCGTCCTGGGGGGCGCCGGAGGGGGCCTGGTGGGACTGGACGCTGGCCCAGACGACGTCCTCGGGGTGGACGATGTCGCCGGCGGCAAGGCTGCGGGCATAGGTCAGGACCTCGACCGTGGCGCCGGGGCGGGTGGCCGAGGCGGTGGTAGTGGGGGCCGCGGGGGCCGACGGGGCGTGGCGGACAACGACGCGGCGCAGGCCCTGGGGGTTGCTCCACTGCAGGCCGGCACGCATGGCCAGGCCCTGGAGTTGACCGGCCTGGAAGATGATGGACGGGCCCTGGCGGTGGCCGACGACGATCCCGGCGGCGGAGCCCGCGTCATCGAAGATGTCGCCCAGGGTGACCTGACCGTCGTCGTCGACCGGATTGGCCTTCAGCGTGACCGGACCGGCCCAGGCGGGCAGGGCGATCAACGCCAAACACAATCCGCTCATCCCCGCGAAAGCGGGGACCCAGTGCTTTGGACGATGGCGGGTTATGGTTTGTCCGCTCGCGACCCAATGCATTGATTTCCGAAAGAACTGGGTCCCCGCTTTCGCGGGGATGAGCGGAAAATCAAATCGGGTCATCACGATTTCGCCTGTGCGGTGACGGCCATCATTTCCTCGGCGGTGGAGATGATCTTGGAGTTCATCTCATAGGCGCGCTGGGCGATGATCAGGCTGCTGATCTCGGCCACGGCGTCGACGTTGGACGCCTCGGTGAAGCCCTGCAGCACCTGGCCGAAACCGGGGTCGCCGGGGACGCCCGCCGTGGCGGGGCCGGACGCCGAGGTCTCGAGCAACAGGTTGTCGCCGATGGCTTCCAGGCCCGCCTCGTTGAAGAAGGTCGCCAGTTCCAGCTGGCCCACGACCTGGGGCTCGGGCACGCCGTCGGTGATGACCTGGACCTGGCCGGTCTTGGAGATCGAGACGTCGATGGCGTCTTGGGGGATGGAGATCGCCGGCTCGACCGCATAGCCGTCGTCGGTGACCAGTTGGCCCTCGCCGTTGGTCGAGAAATTGCCGGCGCGGGTATAGGCGATCTCGCCCGAGGGCATGGTGATCTGGAAATAGCCGCGGCCGTCGATGGCGACGTCGAAACGGTTGCCGGTCTGCTGCGGCGTGCCCTGTTCAGTGATGCGATAGACGCTGCCGGTCTTGACGCCGAGACCGATCTGGATGCCGGTCGGGACCACCGTACCCTGGCTGGACGACTGGGCACCCATCCGTTCGACGTTCTGATAGATCAGGTCCTGGAACTCGGCGCGCTGCCGCTTGTAGCCGATGGTGTTCATGTTGGCGATGTTGTTGGAGATGACCTCCACGTTCAGCTGCTGGGCGGCCATGCCGGAGGCGGCGGTTCTGAGAGCGCGCATGGGTGGCTATCCTTAGTTCACGCGACCCAGCCGCTCGACCGAGCGGCGGGACAGGTCATTGGTCTGTTCGACCATCTTGGAGGCACGCTCATAGGCGCGGCTGATCTCGATCAGATTGGTGATCTCGATCAGGGGGTTGACGTTGGAGCCCTCCAGCATGCCCTGACGGACCTGGGCACCGGTGGCCTCGATCGGTTGGGCGTTGGAGCGGTTGCGGTATAGGCCGTCCCCGTCCTTCGAAAGGACCGACAGGGTCTCGAAACGGGCAAGGGTCAGGCGGCCGACCTGCTGGATCCCCTGGGTGATGGTGCCGTCCGGGCCGACGCTGACCGGACCGAGCGTAGCGTCCAGGATGATCTCGCCACCCTCGCCCAGCACCGCCGCGCCGCCCTGGGTGACCAGCCGGCCCTCGGCGTCGATCGAGAAGGCACCGTCGCGGGTGTAGGCCTCGCTCTGACCGTCTTGGACGGTGAAGAAGGCGCCTTCGCCCTCGATGCCGAAATCCAGGTCGCGGCCGGTTTGCTCCAGCGCGCCCTGGCCGAAGTCGCGGCCGACGCCGTTGTCCAGGACGAAGCTGGGCCCGGGGCGAATCGCATGGTTGCGGGCGCGCTCGCCGATCTCGGCCCCGACCAGCAGTTGTTCGACCTTGAAGCCCGTGGTGTCGGCGTTGGCGATGTTGTTGGCCACGATATCGAGCTCGCGGCGCAGCGTCATCTGGCGGGACAGGGCGATGTAGGCGGCGTTTTCCACGAGGGGCGGGCTCCTTTGCCCGATCCCCTCGCAACGGACGTGCCAACAGGGTTAATCCAATCGTGGCGGGCGTTTGGGCGGGATCGGCACCCGCCGGACCCGGCAAGATTTGCCGGATTTCAATCTCTCGTTAACCAAAACCGGGCCATCTGAGCGTGGGATCAGTGGGGCCTTTCGCATGCTCAAGCTCGGCAAGTTCGGCAAGAAGAAGAAAGCGGCCGGCGACGAGTCGACCGAAGTTGCCGTCACCCCTGACGCCGAGACGCCCGAGGGCGAGGAGGGTGCCAAGCCCAAGAAGAAGATCCCGATGCTGTTCGTCATCGTCGGCGCGGCGGTCGTCTTGCTGGGCGGGGGCGGAGGCGCGGCCTTCTTCCTGCTGCAGCCCAAGCCCGCCGCAGCCGAGGGCGAGGACGGCCACGGCGCCGAGAAGGGCGGCGACCACGGCAAGGCCGAAAAGAAGAAGGATGACGGCCATGGCAAGGGCGGGGACGCCGAGGCCGATCCGACGCTGGGTGTGATCAAGGAAGGCCCGGACGGCGTCACCTTCTACACCCTGCCGGACATGGTGGTGAACGTGCAGGCGGCGGACGGTCGTCCGACGTTCCTGAAACTGAAGCTGACGCTGGAGACGCATGACGCCGACGTAGCCCACACGCTGCAGGGCGAAATTCCGCGTCTGCAGGACATGTTCCAGGGCTTCCTGCGCGAGGTGCGGCCCGAGGAACTGGAAGGGTCGGCCGGAACCTATCAGCTGCGCGCCGAGATCCTGCGCCGGGTCAATCTGATCGCGGCGCCGGGCAAGGTCGACGCGGTGCTGATCGAAGAAATGCTGGTGCAGTAGATGAGCGACACCGACGTCGCCGACACCCCCTCCGACGCCGCGTCCGATTTCGGCGCGGCCTTCGCAGAGGACGACCGGCCCGCGCCGCAGTCCGAGCGGGTGCTGAACCAGGACGAGATCGACAGCCTGCTGGGCTTCGACCTGGGCGACGACGACGGGTCCGAGAGCCGGGGCATCCGGGCCATCATCAACTCGGCGCTCGTGTCCTATGAGCGCCTGCCGATGCTGGAGATCGTGTTCGACCGGCTGGTGCGGTTGATGACGACCAGCCTGCGCAATTTCACCTCGGACAACGTCGAGGTCTCGCTCGACAACATCTCCTCGATCCGGTTCGGGGACTATCTGAACTCGATCCCGCTGCCGGCCATCCTGTCGGTGTTCCGGGCCGAGGAGCTGGACAACTACGGCCTGCTGACGGTCGATTCCAACCTGATCTATTCGATCGTCGATGTGCTGCTGGGCGGGCGCCGGGGCACCGCGGCCCTGCGCATCGAGGGCCGGCCCTACACCACGATCGAGCGGGTGCTGGTCCAGCGAATGGTCGAGGTGATCCTGACCGACGCCACCTCCGCGTTCGAGCCCCTGACCCCGATCCATTTCACCCTGGACCGGCTGGAGACCAATCCGCGCTTCGCCGCCATCGCGCGACCGGCCAATGCGGCCATCCTGGTCAAGCTGAGGATCGACATGGAGGACCGGGGCGGGCGGGTCGAACTGTTGTTGCCCTATTCGACGCTGGAGCCGATCCGCACCCTGCTGTTGCAGCAGTTCATGGGCGAGAAATTCGGGCGCGACAACATCTGGGAAAACCACCTGGCGACCGAGCTCTGGACCACCGATACCGAGGTGCGGGTGGTGCTGGACGAACAGCAGGCGCCGATCTCGACCGTGCTGAACCTGAAGGTCGGGGATACCTTCATGCTGAACGCCACGCCGGACAGCGAGGTCACCATCCGCTGCGGGGCCATTCCGGTCACCAAGGGGCGGATGGGCCGTAAGGGCGCCCATATCGCCGTGCGCGTCGAGGCGCCGATCAGCGTTGAGGCCGCCAATACGCTGACCAAGGGAAGACGCTGAGATGACCGGACTGATCCTGGACACGATCCTGATGCTGCTGCTGGTCGCCGCGCTCGGCTACGGCATCCGGCTGGAGAAGAAGCTGGCGGCCTTGCGGGCGGGGCAGTTGGCCTTCGCCGGGGCGGTCACCGAGTTGAACGCCGCCGCTGGCCGGGCCGAGAACGCGCTGGCCTCGCTACGGGCGTCCGGCGAAGAGGCGGACATGCTCCACGACCGGATCATCAAGGCGCGGGCGCTGAAGGCTGAGCTGGAAGGGTTGATGGCACGCGGCGGTCTCTCTCCCCTTCATGGGGAGGGACGCTCGCGCCGCGAGCCCGACAGGGCAGTGGAAGATGCTCCTCCGGCTGACTTGCCCACCCGGGCTGCCGTTTCGCGTCAGCCGTCCCTCCCCACGGGGGGGAGGGAGAGTGCCTCCGCCGCCACCCGCGCCCTCGCCGCTAACCACGCCGCGCAACAGAGCCTCAACCGGGCGCGGCGTAGTCTGGACGAAGACCTCTTCGCGGCCTGACCGCCGCCCGCCCGATTTCTGGACCCTGACCGATGGCCAATCTGCCCCGTCTGTTGCCGCTCATCGCCATCGCCATCGGTGGCGTCGTGGCCGTGCGCGCCGTGGGGGCGGGGCCGGACCTGTTGCAGGGCGCCCGCGCCTGGGCCCAAGAGGCGACGCCCGAGACCGCGGCTGCGACGACGGAGCCGCGCAAACCCATCCCCGCGCCCTGCGTCCTGTCGCCGGAACAACTGGCCGAGGCCGCCGGCGTCTCGCCCGCCGAACTGCGCGTGCTGCAGAGCCTGACCAGTCGTCGCAAGGAACTGGACGCCCGCGATACCGACCTGGCCACGACCCTGCCGCTGCTGATGGCCGCCGAACAGAAGGTCGATGCCAAGATCCAGGCGCTGAACGCGATCAAGGCCGAGGTCAACGTCTTGCTGGGCCAGGTCGACGAGAAGGAAAAGGCCGAGACCGATCGTCTGGTCGCCGTCTATTCGGCCATGCGGCCGCGTGAGGCCGCGGCGGTGTTCGCAACCCTGGATGACAGCGTTCGCCTGCCGATCGCCTCGGCCATGCGCCCGCGCGCCCTGTCGGCCATCCTGGCCCAGATGCCGGCCCCCGCCGCGAAGGAACTGACGGAGAAACTGGCCCGCCGCTTCCAGGCCCAGCAACTGGCCGCCCGCGCCGCCGCCGCCAGCGCGATCGGGGCGGCCCCCGTCCCGGCCGCCGCGACGCAACCGGTACCAACGCCTGCTGCGGCTGTCCCCGCGGCCACACCGGCCCCGCGCCCCGCTGCGAATCGTCCGGCCGCCAGCCGCCCCGCGCCGACCCGCCAGTCCGCGCGCCCGGCTGCCAACCGTCCCGCGCCCGCCGCTTCGACGGCCTCGCCCACCCCTGAGCGTCCGCCCGCCGAGACACCGGCCTCACAGCCCCAGCCCTATCGCCCGGCTGCCGCCGACACGGGTCCCGCCGCCACGGCCTCGCCGCGCCAATCAGTGGAATAGTCCAACCTCCTTTCGTCATCCTCCGGCGAGCGTAGCGAGACCGGGGCATCCAGCGGCGCGCGCGAGCGCGACGCTGTCGCGGACACCGGCTTTGGGAATCGTGGCTGAACAGGTCGCCTGTCGGCGCGCTGGGTCCCCGGGTTCCGTGCAAGCGCGGCCCCGAGGATGACGAAAGCGAGGAGGTGCTTCGCCCGCTGGACCGCGGCGCACACGCGATGCTAGACCCGGCACGCGGCGCGGGGAGGGAAAACGCCATGCGTATCGGGCTTTATCCGGGGACGTTCGACCCGGTGACGAACGGCCATATGGACATCATCGGCCGGGCGGTGAAGCTGGTCGACCGGCTGGTCATCGGCGTGGCCCAGAACGACGACAAGGGCCCGCTGTTCACCACCGCCGAGCGGGTCGAGATGGTCACGGCCGAGGTCGCGCCGCTGAACGCCGACATCCAGGTTCAACCGTTCTCGACCTTGCTGATGCATTTCGCCGAAAGTCTGGACGCCAATGTCATCGTGCGCGGCCTGCGCGCCGTCGCCGATTTCGAGTACGAATTCCAGATGACCGCCATGAACCAGCGCCTCAATGACGACATCGAGACCGTGTTCCTGATGGCCGATCCGCGCCATCAGGCGATCGCCTCGCGCCTCGTCAAGGAGATCGCCCGGCTGGACGGCGACATCGGCAGTTTCGTCAGCCCGACCGTCGCCGCCCGCGTGATGGCGCGCGTGAAGTAGGACTTTCAGGGACATCGCATGATTTCGCATACCGGACCGGCCCTCGCCGTCCTTCTCGCCACTTTCGCCGGGGCTGCCTCGGCCCAAGCTCCCGCCGCCGACTGGCGCACGGTCGCGCCCGAGAACCTGCTGATCATCGAGACCGCCAAGGGCCGCGTCCTGGTCGAGCTGGAACCGCGCGCCGCGCCGGGCCATGTCGAGCGTATCCGCACCCTGGCCACGCGGGGCTTCTACGACGGGCTGAAGTTCCATCGCGTGATCCCGAACTTCATGGCCCAGACCGGCGATCCCCAGGGCACCGGACAGGGCGGCAGCGACTTGCCGGACCTGCCCGCCGAGATCGAGTTCCGTCGGGGCCGCGACTCCGGCTTCGTGCCGATCCCTGACAGCGGCGAGGGCTTGGCCGGGATCATGGGGTCGATCCCGGTCCAGACCCAGCCCGACGCCCAGATGATGGTGACCGCCGACTTCCGCGTCGATGCCAACGGCCTGTTCTGCCCCGGCGTGGCCGGGATGGCGCGGGCCCAGGGCCTGGACAGTGCCAACAGCCAGTTCTTCCTGATGACCGGCGAGCGGGACAATCTGAACGGGGCCTACACCGTCTTCGGTCGGGTGGTGGACGGGCTGGACGCGGTCAAGGCGCTGAACGCTGGACTGGAGACCCAGAACGGCACGGTCGAGAACCCCGACCTCATGACCCGCGTACGCATCGCGACCCAACTGCCGGAGGCCGAACGGCCGGTGGTGCGGGTCCAGACCGCGGCCGCCACGGCCTTCAGAGAGGCCGTGGCGGCGAAGCGAGCCGAGCGGGGCAACAATTTCAGCGTCTGCGACGTGCAACCGGCTGTCGAGGTCACCGGCGGCTGACGATACCAAACGGGGAGGGGACGGCATGAGCTTCAGGATGGCGACGGGGGCGGTGGGCCTTGCCCTGGCCCTGGCGATGGCCGCGACCGCCGAGGCCCAGGACGCGCCCCCGACCGAGGTGCCGCCTGCCGTCGCAACCGAGATGGCGACGCCACAGACCCCTGCGGTACCTGTGCCTACGCCTGCCGCCGAGACCGTGACGCCCCAGGCCCCACCGCCCCCGCCGCCCGCCCCCGGCGAATGGCGCGAGGTGTCGGCCGAGAACCTGCTGGTCATCGTTACCACCAAGGGCCGCATCCTGGTCGAGATGGTGCCCGCCCTGGCCCCGCTCCATGTCGAACGGATGAAGCTGCTGGCCCGGCGCGGTTTCTTCGACGGGCTGGTCTGGCACCGGGTCATCGATCTGTTCATGGCCCAGACCGGCGATCCGCTGGGTACCGGCGACGGCCAGAGCCCCTATCCCGACCTGACCGCCGAGTTCACCTTCCGGCGCGGGCTTGAGATGCCGTTCGTGCCGGTCGCCAGCCCGGCGGGCGGGCAGGTCGGCTTCATCGGCGCGCTGCCGGTCCAGACCCAGCCCGATTCCGTCATGGCCACCACCGCCGACGGCAAGGTCCACGGCTGGGGTCTCTATTGTCCGGGCGTGGCCGGCATGGCGCGCGACGAGGGCAATGACACCGCCAACAGCCAGTTCTTCCTGATGCGGCAGCCCTATCCGGCGCTGGAGAAACGCTACACCGTCTGGGGCACGGTCGTGTCCGGCCTGGACATCGTGCGGGCGCTCCAGGTCGGGGACGGCGACAACGGCATGATGGCCCAGGCCGCGCCGGACCGGATGACGATGGTGCGGGTCGCCGCCGACCTGCCCGAGGTCGACCGGCCCGTGGTGCGGATCACGGACCCGGCCTCGGACCGGTTCCGGACCCTGGTCGAGGAGACCCGCGCGCGGCGCGGGGCCGATTTTTCGGCCTGTGACGTGGAACTGGCGGTTCAGGTCTCGGCGGCGGGGGCCTGACGGCGACCCCGACGACGGCGACGCGGCTTGGCTCGTTCGGCCCGCATCTGTTGCAGCAACAGGCCCTCGCGCAGGCCCCGGTCGGCGACCCGGACGCGCTCGCACGGCCAGGCGCGTTGAACCGCCTCAAGGATCGCCGCACCGGCCAGCACCAGGTCGGCCCGATCGGGCCCGATGCAGGATTCCGCCGCGCGCCCCGCCGGCCCCAGGGCCTTGAGCCGTTCCGCCGCCGCCTCGCACTGGGCGCGCGTCATCCAGAGACCATCAACCAGATCGCGCTGATAGCGCCGCAAACCGAGATGGATACCAGCCAGACTTGTGATCGCACCTGAAGTTCCGACCATATGACCCCTGCCGGCGGCGAAGGCACCGCGCAGGTCGGGATCGTCGATCCCGCCGAAGGCGATGGCCTGGCCCATGTCTGCGACCATGGCCTCATACCAGTCCATGCCGGAACCGGTCGGCTCCGGATGCCGCTCGGCCAGGGTGACCACGCCCAGCGGCGCGGACATCCAGGCCACGGTGGTCATCTCCGCGCCGCTTCGTCTCAGCCAGCTGAGCTCGGTCGATCCGCCGCCGACATCGACGACCAGCACGGCGTCGGCGCGCGGGTCGATCAGGTTCAGACAGCCCTCGACCGACAGCCGGGCCTCCTCGATCGGATCGATGATGCGCAGTTTCAGGCCGGTGCCCTTGCGCACCCGTTCGACGAATTCCGCGCCGTTGTCGGCCTGGCGGCAGGCCTGGGTGGCCACGGCCATCAGCTGGGTCGAGTCCAGCCCGCGCCGCACGACCCGCTCCGCGCACAGGGCCAGGGCGTCATAGGCCCGGTCCATCGCCCCATCGTCCAGCCGTCCGGTGCGGCTCAGATTCTCGCCGAGACGCACGATGCGGCTGAACGAATCCACCACATGGAATCCGTCCCGCGCCGGCCGTGCGATCAGCAGCCGGCAATTGTTGGTCCCCAGGTCGAGCGCCCCGTACAGCGGGATATCTCTACCGCGCGCCTGGGTCGCCGGATCGTGGGATCGGCGACCCGATCGGTGCGGGGACCGATCGTCGCGCCGTCCGGGCGCGCCGTCAGTCTCCGGCATTGGCCGTGCTTTCGTTTGGGCGCATCCATCGCGGGCACCCGTCCCGATCACCCTAAGCCCGGTCCCGCGCACGCGCCAACCCGTTTCTGTCAGCAAGATGAACGCGCCGGTCGGCATCGGGGTCAGGCACGGCCCCGTATCTTTCCATCATGACCCAAGCTCGGACTGCGAAATTCGGCCTCGGCCAGATCGTGCGTCACCGCGAGGCGGCCTTCAGCGGGCTGATCGTCGATGTGGACGCCCGTTATGCCGGCCCCACCGACCAGCCCGGCCCGGACAACCGCGACCAGCCGTTCTATTCGGTGCTGGCCATGGGCGAGGGGGCCGGCTTCATGGTCTATGCCGCCGAGGGCGTGCTGGAGCACGAACCCGACGTCATGCCCCTGTCGGCCGAGGACCACGCAAAATGGTTCACCATCGACTCCGAAGGCCATATGGCCCCGCGTTCCCAGCCGGTCCACTGATCCGGGGCTTGGCCCCGGTGGCCGGCGCGCCTAGTTTGGGCGGACAGGAGTGCGCCCATGGCCGATTTCGAACACGTCTTTGAAGCCCCGCCCGAAGGGGCGGCGGATGACTGGACCATCAGCCAGAACTGGCGCGCCTATACCGAGGTTGAGCACGACACCTGGGACACGCTGTATGCGCGGCAGATGAAGGTTCTCGACGGCCGCGCCTCGGACGAATTCATGAAAGGGCTCAAGGCCCTTGACCTGAACACCGGCGGTATCCCCGATTTCGCCCTGATGAACCCCAAGCTCCAGGCCCTGACCGGCTGGACCGTGGTGTGCGTGCCCGGCCTGGTGCCGGACGCGGTGTTCTTCGACCACCTGGCCAACCGCCGCTTCCCGTCCGGTCAGTTCATCCGCAAGCCGGACCAACTGGATTATCTGCAGGAGCCCGACATCTTCCACGATGTGTTCGGCCATGTCCCGATGCTGACCGACCCCGATTTCGCCGACTACATGCAGGCCTACGGCAAGGGCGGCCAGCGGGCCCAGTCGCTGGGCATGCTGAAGGAACTGGCGCGGCTCTACTGGTACACGGTCGAGTTCGGCCTGATGGAGGGCCGCGACGGCCTGCGCATCTATGGCGCGGGTATCGTCTCCTCGGCGACCGAGAGCGTGTTCGCGCTGGAGGATCCGTCGCCCAACCGGATCGGCTTCGACCTGGTGCGGATCATGCGGACCGACTACCGCATCGACGACTTCCAGCAAGTCTATTTCGTCATCCCCTCGATCGAGGCCCTGAATGAGGCCACGTTGGAGGATTTCGGCCCGATCTACGACCGGCTGAAGGGTGCCGAGACCATCGCCATCGACGAGATCAAGCCCTACGACCGGGTCATCACCCAGGGCACCCAGGCCTATGCCGCCAAGGGCGGGCGGTTCGCGGCCTAGCCCATTGGTCGGTTGGCCTCAGTCACATCATCCGCCCTTCATCCTCGTCATGGCCGGGCTTGTCCCGGCCATCCATCAATTCGAACACCTGAGATAGGCGGACGACACCCCTCCGGTGCTCCGACGCCCGGTTCCCGGAGTATGGATGGCCGGGACAAGCCCGGCCATGACGATCCATGGAGACTGAACCCACTGAGCGGACGATTGCTCTAGGGCCGCTGAAACGGATAGAAGCCGTCGCCGAGGTCTAGGATCGACGTCAGTTCGTCCAGCGCGCCCCGGCTCTCGTCCAGCAAGGCCGGATCGGCCAGGTCGCGGGCGGTCAGGCTGTCGCGGTACCAGGTGGCGCCCCAGATGGTCAGGCGCGCATGCAGTTCGTCGGTCATCCGCATGGCGGGGTTGGTCGCCGCCAGCTCGTCGTCGGTCAGTACGACGCGCAGGCGCAGGCAGGCCGGGCCGCCGCCGTTGCGCATCGACTGGCGCACATCGACGTATTCGACCCGCCCGATCGGCCCGTTCGAGGCGACCAGGCCTTGCGCCACCGCGTGGCTGCGCGGGTTGTCGCGAGTCTCGGTCGGACAGATCAGGGTCAGCCGGTCCTCGCCGGGCAGGCTGATCAGCATGGAGTTGAACAGATAGCTGGAAATCGCGTCGGCCAGCGGCAGGTCGTCGGACAATACCTGGACGAAGATCGGCTCGAACCGGCCCTCGGCGGCGCGGCGGATCGCGTCGTGGGTCGCCGCCGTGTCCTCGAAGGCCAGGTCGTGGTGGAACAGGGTCTGGAGCGCGCCGACACAGACCACGTCGTTGTGGAACGTCCCGCCGGCGATGGCCGCGCGTGACTGCCGGGCCAGCACCGCGCCGGACGCGCCGTGCCGGCGGGCGATGGCCTGGGAGGCCTCCAGCGTCTGGCGGGCGGGGTAGGGGCCGTCCCAGCCCTCCCAGGCTTCGCGGCCCCAGACCAGCAGATTGACCCCCTCGGCTCCATGTTCGGCGCACAGCCGCACGTGATTGGCCGCGCCCTCGTCGGCTAGATGGCCGACTGCCGGCAGGGCGTCGTGGACGGCGAACCGTTCGGAGTCGGGGAACAGGGCGTCCAGCGAGGCCTGGGTCTGGCGATGCTCCAGCGAGCGATGCAGATTGGTGACCAGATTGGCGGGCGTGAAATGCACCCGTCCGTCGGCGCTGTCGGCACTGGGCGTGACGGTCGCGGCATTGGCGGCCCACATCGGCGAGGCGGAACAGGCGGCCGCCGCGAAGGACGGCGCGGTCTTCCAGGCCGCTTCCAGCACCGCTGTGTCCGATCCGGTGAACCCCAGCGAGCGCAGGAAGCGGATATCGGGTCGTTCGTGCGGCGGCAGGATGAACTGCGGCAGGCCCAGGTCCGCCAGCCGCTTCATCTTGTCGAGGCCCTGCAGCACCGCCGCGCGCGGATTGGACGCCTCGCCCTTGTTCAGGCTGGACGCCAGGTTGCCCGGCGACAGCCCCGCATAGGAATGGGTGGGGCCGATCAGCCCATCGGCATTGGCTTCGACGGCGGTCACCAGGCCCTCTCCCCTTGAGGGAGAGGGAGGCCGCGCACGGATGCGTCAGCATCCGTCCTGGCGCGGGCGGGTGAGGGGTCTCCCAGACGCAAGGGCCGGTGCGACCCCTCATCCGTCAGCCTTCGGCTGCCACCTTCTCCCGCAAGGGGAGAAGGAAGATGCAGCGGCGTCACGACCTCAACCCCTTGATCTCGGCCTCGATATTCTTCACCGCTCCGGCCTCGAAACTGGCCACCGGATAGGCGCAGTAGTCGGCGGCGTAATAGGCGCTGGGCCGGTGGTTGCCGCTGGCGCCCAGGCCGCCGAACGGCATGTCGCCCGCCGCCCCCGTCGTCGGCCGGTTGAAGTTGACCACGCCGGCCCGGATACGCCGGATGAACCGCTGCCAGTTGGCGGGATCATCGCTGACCAGTCCAGCGCTCAGGCCATATCGGGTGGCGTTGGCCTCGGCGATCGCGGCGTCGAAACTGGCCACGCGGGTGACCGACAGGAAGGGGGCGAACATCTCCTCGTCCGGCACGGCGACGCCGGTCACATCGATGATCGCGGGCCGGACGAAGGCACCGGGCAGGTTGTCGACCGGGCCGGATGGCCGGATCACCTTGGCCCCCAGGTCGATCCGTTGCTGCAGAGCCGAGAGAGCGCCCTCCGCCGCTCGGGGCGAGATCAGCGGCCCGGCGTAAGGCTCGGGCGTCGAGTTCCACGGGGCCAGGATCAGCCGGTCCACCATGGCGTCCACTGCCGCGACGATGGCGTCGCCCTGCGGTCCCACCGGCACGATCAGCCGGCGTGCGCACGAACACCGCTGGCCCGTCGTCACGAAGGCGGACTGGACCACGATCCCGGCTACGGCCTGTGCGTCGGCGGCATCCCAGACCACCAGCGGATTGTTGCCCCCCAGCTCCAAAGCCAGGATCACATGCGGATCGTCGGCGAATTTGCGCCGGAAATGCGCGCCCGCCGCACCCGAGCCGGTGAACATCAGGGCGTCGATGCCGCTGTCCAGCAGGGCCGCGCCCGTGTCGCGCCCCCCCTGGACCACATTGACCACGCCGTCCGGCAGATCGGCCTCGGCGAAGCACTCAGCCATCAGCTGGCCAATCAGCGGGGCTTCCTCGGACGGCTTGAACAGCACCGTGTCGCCGGCCAGTAGCGCCGGCACGATATGGCCGTTGGGCAGATGGCCCGGAAAGTTGAACGGCCCCAGCACCGCCGCCACGCCATGGGGGCGGTGACGCAGGATCGCGCGGCCGAAGGCCATCCCGCTCTCGCGCTCGCCGGTGCGCTCGTCATAGGCGCGGATCGAGATATCGACCTTGCCCGCCATTGCGACCACTTCGGCGGTGGTCTCCCACAGCGCCTTGCCGGTCTCGCGACTGATCGCCTCGGCCATCTCGGGGGCGCGGCGTTTCAGGGCAGCCTGATAGCGTTTGACCGCCTCGATCCGCGCGTCGCGCGATCGGTCAGCCCAGTCGGGGAAGGCGGCGCGGGCCCGGTCGGTGGCGGCCTGGACCTGGGTGGGGGAGGCGGCGGGGCCCTCCCAGACGATTTCGCCGGTGGCGGGATCGATTGAGGTGAAAGACGTCATGCTGCCACTCTCCTTCCCCCCTCGCGGGGGAAGGTGGCGCGCGGAGCGCGACGGATGGGGGGGCTGCCGGCTTCAAACGCGATGGTCGGGGTCTGATGACACATCCCCCCTATCCGAGCGGCTCCGCCGCCCACCTTTCCCCGCGAGGGGGAAAGGAAACTTTCGCACATCATGTCTTCACCCTCACCACGTCCCCCGCGCTGACCTTCAGCGCATCCGCCGTCTCTGCGGTGATCACCGCCGTCTCGCCCTCGATCGCCGCCTTCTGACGGACCGCCCGGAAGTTCCGCACCGCATCGGTCGAGATCAGCGCGGGCAGTTCGGCATCGGGCTGTCCCACCACGACGGTCAGCCGCCGCGCGTCCCGCACCGTGCGGATGTTGTCCCGGTCGCAGGTCACCGTCGGTCCGGCGTCGAAGATGTCCACCAGACCATTGGGCCGGAAGCCCTCGCTTTCCAGCAGGGCCATCGCCGGCACGCCTTGCGGATGCACCTTGCCGATCACCGCCCGCGCCGCCTCGGGCAGCAGTTCGATATAGATCGGGTGGCGCGGCGACAGGTCCAGGATGAACTGCTTGTCGGTCGAGCCGGTCATCCGGTCGGCCTCGTCGAACTCCATCGGAAAGAATTTGTGCGCCACATGGTCCCAGAACGGACAGGCGCCGTCCGGCGTGAACACGCCTCGCAGCTCGGCGAGGACGGTGTCGGCGAACAGGTCGGGCTGGGCCCCGATCAGCATGTAGCGCGACTGGCTCAAGAGCCGCCCCGCGCCGCCCTTCCTCCGATCCGCCTTCAGGAACAGCGAGCCCACTTCGGTCCAGCCGGTGCATTCATTGACCAGCACCAGCGTCTTCTGTTCCAGCCTGATGCCCAGTGACGGCGACGACTGGGTGTTGTTAACGACCCGGAAGCTGAAGAACGGACGGTTCAGGCCGACCGCCGCCTTGACCGAGCCGACTCCATCGACATCGCCGGTGTCGCTTTCCTCGAGCATCAGCGTGTACCAGCACTGTTTGGGATCGACCGCGCCGCCGAAGCTGTCGCGGCTTAGGTCCAGCCGTTCGGCCAACTGATCCGGATCTTCGGGCAGGCTGGTGAAGCCCGGCCCCGACAGGATGGCCAGTTCCAGCAGGAAATCGAGATCGGCAGGCCCGGCGGGGCGAACGACGAGCATGCGGTTACATCGTCTCCAGACGCAGGCGTTTCAGATGATGGGCGTCGATCTCTCCCGACGCCAGTTTGCAAAGCATCAGGGCGCTGAGCTGGGCTCGTTCGACGAAACTGTCGGGCCAGGCGAACTCGCGGTCGGAATGGATGTCTCCGCCCCGCACGCCCAGAGTGTCGATATTGGGCAGGCCCGCGGCGTGCAGATTGTTGCCCTCGCACACCCCGCCGGACGGTGTCCAGGCGATCGGCTGGCCCAGCAGGGCGCCTGCCGCCCGTACGGCCTCGAACAAGGCCGTCTGGCCGGCGTCCATCGGCTTGGGCGCACGGGTCATGCCGCCGTGCAGGGCCAACGTCAGGCCGGGGAAGGGGGGCTCGCCCGCGATCTCGGCGACCGCGTCGGTGATCCAGGACGCCGACTGTGCATCGGGCACCCGCACATTGAACCGGACCACCGCAGTGTCCGCCACGACGTTCAGCGCCCCGCCGCCGCTGATCTTGGCGACATTGACCGTGGCGCCCTCGCGCTGACCGTTCAGCGAATGGAGCCGCCCCGCGACGATCGCCGCCCCCGCCACCGCATTGGCCCCCTCGTGAAAGGCCCGCCCCGCATGGGCCGCCTTGCCGGTGACGATCAGGTGATAGTTGCCGCTGCCCTTCCGGGCCCCCGCCAGCGTGCCGTCAGCCAACGCCGGCTCATAGGTCATGCCGACATGCCCGCGCGCGCCCAGCGCGGCCAGCAACGGCGCGGATGCCGGCGAGCCGATCTCCTCGTCCGGCGAAAGCAACACGGTCCAGCCGACCCGCCCTCGCTCGGCATAGGTCTCGAACGCCTCCAGCGCGGCCAGCATGACGCTGATCCCGCCCTTCATATCGGCCACGCCCGGGCCGTTCAGAGCGCCGTCGGCCCGCTTGGTCACCGCCTGAAAGCCGCTGTCGGTGGGAAACACCGTGTCGTAATGGCCGGTCAAGACGACCTGCACCGGCGCCTCGGGTCGCGCGGTGATTTTCAGGGCGTCCGCATGGGCTTCGGCCCGCACCGACCCGTCATCGCCGACGGTGGTCGACCCCTGCGTCGGCACCCGCACGACCTCGGCCGGCAACCGCCCCGCCTCGGCCTCCAGCGCGGCCAGCATGGCGTTCAGCCCCTCGGCATTGCGGCTGCCGGAGTTCACGTTCGCCCAGGCCACCGTCCGGTCCAGCATCGCGGTCCGCCGCGCCGCGACATGGTCGAGCACGCTCTGGTCCTGGGGGTCGATCCGCATGGCGCGGACCCTAGCGATGCGAACCGCAAAGGTGAAGGCGGGGTCTTCCGGTTGTCGCATCGCCTCGCTAGGCTCTCGCCACCACAACGGGAGGCTAGAGCATGAGTGACTTCATCAAGGCGGCGAACCCCACCGCGCCGATCACCACGGAGGCCGAGGCCGAGGCCGCCGCACGGTCCAGCGCGATCTCGATCTTCATCGGCGTGCTGTTCGCCCTCTTCAGCGTGATCTATCTGGTCACCAATCCGCAGGATCTGTCGGCCGCCATGGCCGACCAGGGCCTGAGCGGAGACGAAGCGGAGGCCGCCGCCGCCATGGGCAGTCAATTGGCGCTGTGGTCCACGGCGGCCCTGGGGGTCATCCAGCTGATCTTCGGCCTGGTCCAGTGGAAGAACCCGAAGAAGTTCATCGCCATACTGTTCATCGTTCTGTTGGTGCTGGGCCTGGTGTCCACCCTCGCCACGCCTCTGCTAGCCGGCAGCATGCCCGCCGGTGCCACCGTGCCCCTGTGGCTCACAGTGTTCACGCTGGTGGTCTATGCCATTCAGCTGGTCCTGCATTTCGCGGGCCTGCGCGGCATGAACAAGCTGGACGCGCTCCAGATGAACGCCGCGCGCTGATCCTCTATCCGGGCAAGGCCGGTGCGACATCGGCCTTGCTCGCGCGGAGGGATTCGAATATTCGAGAATCATGGAAACGATTCTCGCGACCGAACGGTTTTCCGCCCTGGCGTCTCCGGCGCGGCTGGCGGTTTTTTGTCTGCTGGTGCAGGCAGGACCGGAGGGCGTGCGCGCGGGCGATGTCGCCGAGGCCATCGCCGCGCCCGCCAATACGACGTCGAACCATCTGGCCGTGCTCAGCCGCGCGGGCCTGATCCAGTCACGGCGAGACGGCCGCTCTATCCTCTACTCCGCTGACTATGACGCCATCCGCGACCTGATCGGCTATCTGATCGAGGACTGCTGTGCCGGCCGGCCCGAGGTCTGCGCTCCGATGATCGAGGTCGCCCGTCGCGCCTACTGCGCCCCGGCGTCCGCATGAGCGTGTTCGAACGCTATCTGACCTTCTGGGTCGGGCTGTGCATCATCGTCGGCATCGGGCTGGGCTGGCTGATGCCAGGGGCGTTTCAGGCGCTGGCGGCGGTCGAATATGCACGGGTCAATCTGCCGGTGGCGGTGCTGGTCTGGCTGATGATCATCCCGATGCTGCTGCGGGTCGATTTCGGGGCCTTGCGGAGCCGGGTCTCGGCGACGATGTCATCATCGAGGCGATGATCGCTCACCCGATCCTGGTGAACCGTCCGATCGTCGAGACATCGAAGGGGACGCGCCTGTGCCGACCCTCGGAGCTCGTCTTCGACCTGTTGGCGCGCCCGGCCGCCAACTTCATCAAGGAAGACGGCTGAAGTCGCCGGAAAGGGGCTCTGTCACCAGGTGACGCCCGTTCACGCTCGGCGCCCCGAATGACAACGTGCTTTAGCGGACGCCGGAAGCCGGCCCGCCAGACGCACCTAGTCGGACGGTCGTCCTAGAGCGAAATCGGCTCAGTTGGACGCAGTCCAACTGAGCTCAGATTTCGCTCCAGGATCATGCTGGAGCCTGATTCACGGCATCGGCGGAATCGCGAAGCGATTCCACCTCAACCGATCAGGCT
>Ga0209909_100332_pt1 | contig 40476 bp, 38 predicted proteins | sample FECB22metaG_FD_188302 | JGI IMG/M metagenome (GOLD analysis project Ga0209909, IMG submission 188302) | Cyanobacterial communities from the Joint Genome Institute, California, USA - FECB-22 (SPAdes) (version 3) | ecosystem: Environmental > Aquatic > Thermal springs > Hot (42-90C) > Microbial mats... | reverse complement strand
CCGCCCGAAACCCGCCGGCAGGAACGCCTCCGCAAACCCCCGCTGCTCCATCTCACCCACTCCCTCACACCAGAGACAGCGAATCAGACCACATCACCACTGTCAGCTGATTTCGCAGAGGCCTCGCTTTCGCGGGAACGACAGAAAATGGATCAGGAATTACGCCGTTCGGTATGATCAGTCCGGGTGCCATTCCGGGCCGGCATAACCCTCCGGCACGATGACGGCGCCCGACAGCACCTCGTCCCGCAACCCCTCGATGCGCTCCCGCAGCTCGGGCGCGACATCGCGGGCGAAGGCCAGGCGGACCGCTTCGGGCTCCTCCAGCCCGATGCGCCGCCCCTCGAAACGGCCGGCGAGGAAGGCGGCGATGGCGTTTTCCAGCGCAACGCCGTTCTCCGCCACCGCGGAAGCGAGGAACACATCGTCCTCCGGCGTCCAGTCCCGCACATTGCCGATCGCACGCATGCCCGCGGCGCGGCACGCTTCCAACGCGCCGGGACGGCCGCCATCGAGCATGGCGAATTGCAGCTCCGCCCCCGCCGCGGCCTGCGCCTGCGTCCAGCGCTTCGCGAGTTCCGGATCGTGCTGGTCGCCGCAGAAGCCGGTGATCAGGCGTGCCTCGGGCCGCGCATAGGACAGGCCGGCGGCGAAGCCGGCGCGGCCGCGCAGGCCGGGTGCCACACGCTCCCCGGAAAGATGGGCGGCGACGGTGCCCCGGATCCACCACCCCGCCAGCGCGCCGGCGAGGAAGGCGGATTGCTCCTGCAGCACCTCGAAGCAGGCGATGTTGGGGCCGCTGATGCGGCCCTGCGTGACGGCGAAGGCAACGGAGGGGAAGGCCGGCGCGACCTCCTCCACCCCCGTCTCACCCTGGCCGCCATGCGCGATGACGAGGTCGGCGCGGACGGCAGCGGCACCGATGGTGAGCGCGCGGCGGCCAGGCTCCGGCTCCCACACGGCTTCGGGCCGGATGCCGCCACGCGCGGCGGCGCGGGACAGTCCGGCGACGCCTGCTGCGTTGAAGCTGCCCCGCCCGGGCCGTCCGAAGAAGACGACGGCGACACGGGCGGGCGCGCTCATTGCGCGGTGATGCCCAGCGCGCGCACCGCGCCGCCGACCACGCGCACATCCTCCGCGACGAAGGCCGCGAATTCGGGCTGCGTCATCGGCCGGGTCGCGATGCCGAACTCGTCGAGCCGCTGCCGCATCGCCGGCAGCGCGAGGGCCGCCGTGATCTCCGCATGCAGACGCGCCGTGACCGGCGTCGGCAGGTTCGCCGGCGCGGAGACGCCGAGCCAGTTCTCCGCGACCAGGCCGGGGAAGCCGGCCTCGGCGGTGGTCGGGACCTCCGGCGCCATCGCCTGGCGCGCGGGCGAGGTGACGGCGATAGCGCGCAGGCGGCCGCTGCGGATGTGGTCGAGATTCTGCGGCAGCGTGTCGAAGCCGATCGGGATTGCGCCGCCGAGCAGATCCGCGAGCATGGGGGAGCTGCCGCGATACGGCACATGGGTGAGTTGCACGCCGGTGCGGGCCGTCAGCGCCTCGCCGAAGATGTGGTGGACCGAGCCGGCGCCGGAGCTGCCATAGCCCGGCGGCACGCGCTGCGCGCGCACCCAGGCGAGCAGGGCGTTCAGCTCCGTCGCCGGCACCAGGCGCGGGTTCACCATGATCACCAGCGGCGTCGCGCCGATATACGCAATATGCGTGAAGCCGCCGGCCGGATCGTAGGCGGCGCTGGGATAGATGGGCGGCGAAGTGACGATCGGCGCCGTGTTGGAGAGCATCAGCGTGTAGCCATCGGCGGGCTGCGCCGCGACATGCGCCGCCGCCAGCGTCCCGCCCGCGCCCGGCCGGTTATCCACGATGGCGCGCTGCGGCAGCCGCTGCGAGAGCAGCTCGGCCAGCACGCGCGCGACGATGTCGGAGGAGCCGCCCGGCGGGAAGGTGACGACGATGCGCAAGGGGCGGCTCGGCCACCCCTCCTGCGCGGGGGCCGGCCTGCCGAAGGCGGAAGCGGCGGCTGCCGCGAGAAGCGGCAGATATCGGCGACGCATGCGAACACTCCTGTCATGACCGTGCCCGCCGCCGCAAGCTTCATGCCGCTCGACGGCCCCGCCCGCGCCGCGGCAGGATGGCACCGTCCGGAGGGGGCTGGGATGGCGGGCGGGATATCCGTTCATGCGGTGGACGTCGCGCGCGGCCGGGTCGCCGCGGGGCTGCGCGTGACGCTGTCGCGGGTCGAGCCCGGCGGGGACCGGGTGCCCGTTGCCGAAGGCGTCATCGGCGCGAACGGCGCGCTCGACCACCCGATCACGCGCGCCGCGCCGGCCGGCGAATACGAGCTGATCCTGCACATCGGCGACTTCCACGCTGCGACGGGCGCCGACGCGCCGCGGTTCCTCGACCTCGTCCCGTTCCGCTTCCGCGTGCTGCACCCGGCGGAGCACGTGCACCTGCCGATCAAATTCACGCCCTTCGGCTTCTCGCTCTACCGGGGCGCCTGATGCGCCACAGGCTGCGCGCGATCCTGGCGCTGGCGGCGCCGACCGCGCTCGTCTCGCTGATCCAGGTGGCGGCGCAGCTCTTCGAGACCTGGCTCGCGGCACGTGGGGGCACGGCGGCGCTGGCCGGCTGGGCGGTGGTGCTGCCCTTCGCGCTGCTGATGCAGATGATGTCGGCCGGTGCGATGGGCGGCGGCGTGGTCTCCGCGGTGGCGCGCGCGCTCGGCGGAGGGCGGCCGGCCGAGGCGTCGGCGCTGGTGCTGCATGCGGCGCTGATCGCGCTCGGCGCAGCGGTGCTGTTCGCCGTGCCGCTCGCGATCTTCCCGCGGACGGTGCTCGGCTGGGTGGGCGGCGCGCAGGCGGCGGAGGCGGCGGCGGCCTATTCCGTCTGGCTGTTCGGCGCGGGCGCGCTGCCGGCCTGGATGGTGAACACGCTCGCCTCCGTGCTGCGCGGCGGTGGGCGGCATGCGCTGGCGGCGCGGGTGCTGCTGCTCGCCTGGGTCGCGTATCCGCCGGCCGCCTGGGTGCTCGCGGAACCGCTCGGCATGGGGCTGGCGGGGTTGGGCGCGGCCTTCGCCGCGGTCTTCTGGGTGGCGGCGCTCGTGATGGGCCTGGTCGTGCTGCGCGGCGGCGCGGGCTTCGCACCGCGGCTGCGCATGGCGCCATCGCGCGCGATGTTCGGGCGCATCCTGTCGGTCGGGCTCGTCGCCTGCGCCCTGGCCGCGGTGGCGAACCTGACGACGGTGCTCGTCACCGCACGGCTCGCCTCGCACGGGCCGGCCGTGGTTGCGGCATACGGCATCTCGGCGCGGCTGGAATTCCTGATGATCCCGATCGCCTTCGGCATCGGCTCGGCGCTGACGGCGCTGGTCGGGCGCGCCGCCGGCGCAGGCGATTGGGCGGAGGCGCGGCGCATCGCGTGGACCGGTGCGGCGGTCGCCTTCGTCTTCGCGGGCGCCTGCGGGCTGGCCGTCGCTGCGCTGCCGGGCACCTTCGCCGGCGCCTTCACCACCGATGCGGAGGTCGCGGCGATTGCCGCGCGCGCGCTGCGGATCATCGGGCCGGCCTATGCGGGCTTCGGCCTGGGCATGGCGATGTACTTTGCCTCGCAGGGCGCGGGGCGCATGGAGTGGCCGGTGGCGGCGGCGCTGTCGCGCTTCGCGATCGCGGTCGGCGGCGGCGCGTTGCTGATCGGGCCGATGGGGCTGGAGGGACAGTTCCTCGCCGTGGCACTCGGGCTGACGGCCTATGGCGCGCTGACCGCTTCAGGGGTGCGGGCCGGCGTCTGGCGCTGAGGGCGGCGCGGCGGCAAGCTGGCCGCCGAACGAGGGAGGAGCCGGGGTGCCCGACACGGCCGCGCTGGACGCGCTGCGCAACACCGCCCGCCGCTTCGCCGAGGCCGAGATCGCGCCGCGCGCAGCGGAGCTCGACGAGACGGAGGCGTTCCCGCACGACATCTACGCGGCCCTCGCGCGCCTCGGCCTGCTCGGCATCACCGTGCCGGAGGCGATGGGCGGCGCGCAGGCCGGCGTCGCGGCCTATGCGGTGGTGATGGAGGAGCTGTCGCGGGGCTATGCGAGCGTCGCCGACCAGGTCGGACTGGTGGAGCTGGTCGCGACGCTGCTGGCGGAGCACGGCACGCCGGCGCAGCGGGCCGAGTGGCTGGCGCCGCTGTTGCGTTACGAGCGGAGCTGCGCCTATGCGCTGACCGAGGCCGAGGCGGGATCGGATTTGGCGGCGCTGCGCACGACGGCGGTGCGGGACGGCGACGGATGGCGCCTGAACGGCACGAAGATGTGGATCCACATGGCGCCGCGCGCGGACTTCGCCGCGGTGCTGGCGCGCACCGATCCGGCGGCGGGACATCGCGGCATGTCCATCCTGCTCGTGGACCTGCATGCGCGCGGCGTGGAGCGGCTGCGCGCCGAGCACAAGATGGGGCAGCGCGCCTCGCCGGTCGGTGGGCTGCGCTTCGATGACGTGCGCCTGCCTGCGGAGGCGCTGCTGGGGCCGGAGGGGCGCGGCTTTCATATGATGATGTCGGTATTGGACAAGGGCCGAATCGGCATCGCCGCGCTCGCCCTCGGCATCCTCCAGCGCGCGCTGGAGGAGAGCGTCACCTACGCGAAGACCCGCGTGCAGTTCGGCAGGCCAATCGCGGAGCAGCAGACGATCCGCTTCATGATCGCCGACATGGCGAAGGACGCACATGCCGCGCGGCTGATGGTGCGGCACGCCGCGGAGCTGCAGGATGCGGGCCGCCGCACGACGCTGGAGGCGAGCATGGCCAAGTGCTTCGCCTCCGACGCCGCGGTGGCGCGCAGTGCCGATGCCGTGCAGATCCATGGCGGCAGCGGCTACATACGCGGCGTGACGGTGGAGCGGCTGTACCGCGACGCGAAGATCACGCAGATCTACGAGGGCACCAACCAGATCCAGCGGGTGATCATGGCAAGGGAGCTGCTGGCATGAGGCCTGTCGCGCTGGTCACCGGGGCGCGCCGCGGCATCGGGCGCGCGACCTGCGCGGCGCTCGCCGCGTCGGGCTACGACGTGCTGGGCTGCGACATCGCCGAGGACGGCGCGGCGGAGACCGAAGCGGTTGTGCGCGCAGCCGGCGGCGCCTTCGCGTTCCGTGCGTGCGACGTGTCCGACATCGCCGCCATCGCCGAACTCGTCGCCTGGGCGTGGGAGGCGCGCGGCGGGCTGGAGGCGGTGGTGAGCAATGCCGGCGTCGGCGCGATGGCCCGCGGCGATCCGCTCGACATGACGCCGGAGAGCTGGGACCGCTGCATGGACGTGAACGCGCGCGGTGCCTTCTTCGTGGCGCAGCACGCGGCGCGGCGCATGGTTGCGGAGGGCGCGCCGGCGCGCGGCTCGCGCGGGCTGGTCTTCATCTCCTCCGCCAACGCCTTCATGCCGGCGCCCGACCGCACGGAATACTGCGCCAGCAAGACGGCCGTCAGCATGATCGCACGCTGCCTGGCGCTGCGCCTGGCCGAGGACGCGATCCCCGTCTTCGAAATCCGCCCGGGCGTGATCCGCACGGACATGACCGCCCCCGTCGCCGCGCGCTACGCGCAGCGGATCGCGGAGGGCCTCTCGCCGATCCGCCGCTGGGGAGAGCCGGAGGACGTGGCGAAGGCGATCGCGGCCCTGCTCTCCGGCGCCATCCCCTTCTCCACCGGCGACGCCTTCCACGTGGATGGCGGCCTGCACCTGCACCGTCTGTGAAGCTCGACCCCGCGCTGCTGCGCTACGGGCAGGTCGAGCCCGGCCTGCGCTTCGAGACCGGCGGCATCACCGTGACCGAGGGCCACATCACCGCCTTCGCCGGTCTCACCGGCGACTTCTTCGACATCCACATGGATGACGACTACGCCCGCGCGCTGGGCTACCCCGGCCGCGTCGCGCATGGGCTGCTGGGCCTCGCGCTCTGCGACGGGCTGAAGAACCGCGCGCCGGTGCGTTTCGCGGCGATCGTCTCGCTCGGTTGGCGCTGGTCCTTCACCGGCCCGATCCTGGTCGGCGACCGGATCGCAGCGCGCGTCACGGTGCTGTCGAAGCGGATCACCCGGAACCCGGCGCGCGGCATCCTGACGCTCGGCTTCGAGCTGGTGAACGGGCGGGGCGAGGTCGTGCAGCGCGGCGAGAACGACCTGATGGTGCACACCCTCGCCGGCGCGCCGCTACCCGGCTGACCGCAGCGCCCGCGCGCAGATCCGGGCGGTGGCGGGCGCGTCGCTCTCCCGTTGCCAGCGTGCGACGAGCTCCCTCGCCCAGTCCGGCCGGTCCTTCGCCGCGTCGTTGATCCAGTTCGCCACGGAATCCTGCACATAGCGCGCAGGATCGGCCCGCAGCGGTTCCAGCAGCGCCAGCCCCGGCGCCGGGTCACGCTTGAGCTCGGCGAGATGCGCGGCCCAGACGCCGCGCGGCCGGGTCGCCTCCACCGCGAAGCGCCGCAGGTTGGCCGAGGCTTCCGCGGTCCAGGGAACGAGCAGCCGGATCGCCGCATGCACATCCTCGGCCAGCAGCGGACGAAGCGCGAGCCAAGCCCATTCGCGCACGCCGAAATGCGGGTCGTCCGCGAAAGGCCGCAGCGCGCGGAGATGCTCCTCCAGCGCGAGACCCGGCCTCGCCGCCACGGCGAAGCACGCCGAGCCCCGCACGGTATCGGAGGGATGCGTCACGAAACTCGCCGCCCTGGCGCTGCCGGTATGGGCGAGCAGAATCGCCCCGCAGGCGGCTATCCGCCGCGTGATGCCGCCCGTCGCCGCGGCGGCGATCTCGGCGGCCGGCGCGGCCGGAAGCAGGACGCGCAGCAGAGTCGGATGGTCCACGGCGAGGCACTCGGCAAGGGTCGCGGCGGCCGCGCGCCCCTCGTTCAGCGCGGCCAGCAGCTCAGGCGGGATCGCGGCGCGGCTCTTGGCGCCCTTGCGGCTCATCCGCCCATCCGCAGCGCCGCGAGGCACAGCACGTTCATCTCGTTCTCATAAGCCAGGCCCGCCGAGAGCGGCGCTTCCATCGCCTGCCGCACCGCGGCCTTCACCGCCTGCGTCGCGACCGGCGGCAGCGCGGCCAGCCGTGCGCAGAGTGCGGACGCGAAGGCTTCGTCGTCCACGAACTCCACCAGCCGGAGCCGCATCGCCTCTTCCGCGCCCACCTGCTCGCCCGTCAGCAGCAGCCGCATCGCCTGGCCCGCGCCGATCAGCCGTGGCAGCAGTTGCGAGGCGCCGCCGCCACCAACCCAGCCGCGCGTGACTTCCGGGAAGCCGATGCGCGTATCGGGCGCCGCGACGCGGATATCGGCGGCCAGCGCCAGCTCGAACCCGCCGCCGAGCGCCCAGCCCTTCAGCGCGGCCACGACCGGCTTGCGGATGGAGCGCACAGCGCCCGGGTAATCCGGCCGGTGCCGGAAGTCCCACGGCGTCGGGAAGGCCTCGATCGCGCGCAGGTCCATGCCCGCGCAGAACGCCTTCTCCCCCGCGCCGCGCAGCAGCACGGCGCGGATGCCACCGTCGGCGTTGATGGCCCTCGCATGTTCTGCGAGCTGCTCCGCCATCGCATTGGTGATCGCGTTGCGCTTGGCCGGGCGGTCGAGTGTCAGCACGGCGAAGCCCTCCCGCCGCTCAAGCGTCACCTGCCCGTCCATGTTCCCTCCCGCGCCGGTCGGGCATAGCGTAGCGCGGGACGGGAACGGGAACAGCTTGCATGCGCAGGGTCACGGCGGAGCAGGCGGCGTCGCTGGTGCGGGACGGCGACACGCTGCTGATCGGCGGCTCCGGCGGCGGCCATGCGGTGCCGGATGCGCTGCTGGCCGCGCTCGGCGCCCGCTTCCGCGAGACCGGCGCGCCGCGCGGCATCACGGCGCTGCACCCGGTGGGCGTCGGTGACGGCGGCAGCCGCGGCCTCGGCCACCTGGCGCAGCGCGGGCTGCTGAAGCGCAACGTGGCCGGCAGCTACGTGAACAGCCCGCCCGTCGGCGCGATGGCGCTGCGCGACGAGATCGAGGCCTGGTCCCTGCCGCAGGGCGCCCTCAGCCAACTCATGCGTGAGATGGCGGCCGGCCGGCCGGGGCTGCTGACGAAGACCGGCCTGCACACCTTCGTGGACCCGCGCCACGGCGGCGGGCGGCAGAGCGCCTCCGCACGGGACGACCTGATTGAGCTGGTGACGTTCCGCGGCGAGGAGTTCCTGTTCTTCAAGCCCTACCAGGTCCAGATCGCGTTCCTGCGCGGCACGACGGCCGACGAGGACGGCAACGTCTCGATGGAGCAGGAGGCCGTCACGCTCGAGATGCTGTCGGAGGCGCAGGCGACGAAGCGCTGCGGCGGAATCGTCGTGGTGCAGGTGAAGCGCATGACGCGGCGCGGCGCGATCCACCCGAAGATGGTCAAGATACCCGGCATCCTGGTGGACCTGATCGTGGTCGAGCCGGAGCAGGAGCAGACGTACCTGACGCCCTACTCGCCCGCCTATTCCGGGGAGCTGCGCGTGCCGCTGGGCGACATTCCCGTGCTGCCGCTCGACGCCCGCAAGGTGGTGGCACGGCGCGGCGCGCTGGAGCTGTTTCCGGGCGCGATCTGCAATCTCGGCTCCGGCATCTTCACCGGCCTCGCCAACGTCGCGGCCGAGGAGGGCTGCCTCGACGCGGTCTGCCTGACGAACGAGCAGGGCAACATCGGCGGCGCGCCGGCCAGCGGCGGAGAGGCCGGCGCCGCGATGAACCCGGACGCGCAGCTCGACCAGCCCTACCAGTTCGACTTCTACGACGGCGGAGGGCTCGACCTGGCGTTCCTGTCCTTCGCGGAGTTCGACGCGGCGGGCAACGTGAACGTCTCGCGCTTTGGCGGGCGGCTGATCGGGCCGGGCGGCTTCATCAACATCAGCCAGCACGCGAGGCGCGTGATCTTCGGCGGCACGCTGACCGCCGGCGGCGCACCGAAAGCGGTGCGGCAGGTGGAGCAGGTGACCTTCTCCGGCGCCTATGCGCGCGAGCGCGGCCAGCCCGTGCTGTACGTGACGGAGGCCGCGGTGTTCCGCCTCGGCGCGGAGGGGCCGGAACTGGTGGAGATCGCGCCGGACACGAGGGTGGACGAGGTCGCCGCCCGCATGGGGTTCCGGCCCACGGTCTCGCCGGAGTTGAGGGCCATGGATGCGCGGCTGTTCAGCGAGGCGAGGATGGGCTTGGCCGGGTACATCGCTGCGAAGCCGCGCAAGCCCGCCTCCGATCGCCTGGCGGCCCTGGCGTGAAGCTCGGTATCGCGCCCGGCGAGGTCGCCACCTTCACCAAGACGATCACCGAGCGCGACCTGCTGCTGACCGCCGAGGTCACCGGCGACCACGACCCGCTGCATGTGGACGAAGCCTATGCCGCGAGTACGGCGTATGGCCGCCGCATCGCGCATGGCGCGCTGGTCCTCGGCCTGCTCTCGACGACCGCGAGCGCGATCGCGCAGCGCGCCATTGCGAACGGGGCGGAGGGCGTGCCGGTCTCGCTCGGCTACGACCGCGTGCGGTTCCTGCGCCCGGTCTTCATCGGCGACACCGTCACAGCGACCTACCGCGTGGAGACGACCGACGCCGCCGCCGCGCGCGCCGAGAGTGTCGGGACCGTGACCAACGCGGCCGGCGAGACCTGCCTGGTCGCCCGTCATGTGATGAAGTGGGTGCGGCCGAATACGTAACCGGGTGGTTCCCAAGCGCGTCGTTATCAGGCTAGCCTGCCCGCAGGCACGCCGCGGCACAGCCGGCGGCCCTTGGGGAGACAGGCCAATGCAACGTCGTGCGTTCCTCGGCGCCCTCGCCGCCACCCTCGCCGCGCCGAACGTCGTGCGCGCGCAGGCACCGGTCACGCTCAACGGCGCCAGCCAGTTCGGCGACGAGCACGTCTTCAACCGCTGCATGACGCGGTTCGAGGAACTGGTGAAGCAGTACTACGGCCGGCCCGTGAACTTCGTCATGCACAAGAACAGCGCGCTGGGGCTGGAGAAGCAGTTCTTCGAATACATGTCGGCCGGCCGCGCGGTGGACTACGCGATCGTCAGCCCCGCCCACATGTCCACCTTCAGCCGCGCCGCGCCCTACATTGACGCGCCCTTCCTGTTCCGTGACCTGGCGCATTGGAACAGCGTGCTGGACGCCGACATCCTCAAGCCCGTCGCCGACGAGGTGGAGCGGCGCGCGCGCGTGGCGCTGATCGGCTATGCCGGCGGCGGCGTGCGCAACATCTTCGCCAACCGCCAGGCCCGGAACATGGCGGAGCTGCGGGGGCTGCGCGTGCGCGTGCAGGGCGCCCCGATCTGGAGCCGGACGTTCCAGGCGATCGGCATGGCGCCGCAGGTCATCGCCTACAACGAGGTGTACAACGCCATCCAGAACAACGTCATCGAGGCCGGCGAGAACGAGGCCGCGGGCGTCGAGCAGATGCGCTTCTATGAGGTCGGCCCGAACCTGCTGATGACGCAGCACGCCATCACCATCCGCCCCCTTTGCTTCTCCGTGCAGACGATGCAGCGCCTGCCGCGCGAGCTGCAGGAAGCGATCCGCCGCGCCGGGCGCGAAGCCGGCGTGTTCGGCCGGCAGACCGAGGCGAGCGAGGATGAGCAGAAGCTGGTCGCGCTGGAAGGCGCCGGCCGGCTCCGGCGCATTCCCTTCACCGAACGCGCGCAGATGAACGCGGCGGTGCAGCCGGTGATGACGGCGTATGCGCGCGAGATCGAGGCGGAGGGCATCCACAACCGCATCGCGTCGCTCACCTCCTAGGCTGGCGCTGCTGCATTGGCCCTCTCCCGCTTGCGGGGGAGGGTTGGGTGGGGGCCCCGAAGGGCCCTGCACCGCTTGCCCCTCACCCCGACCCTCCCCCGTGAACGGGGGAGGGAGCAGTCAAGGGATTGCGCATGCCGCCAACCGGCCCTCGCGGCGTGCTTCGCCGCATAACGGCGGCCTATGCCGCATTCCTCGACATCCTCCTCTCCATCTCCGTCGCGGTCATCATCCTGCCGGTCTCCCTCCAGATCTTCGCCCGCTTCACCGAACTTCTGCCGCGCTACATCTGGACGGAGGAGCTCTCCCGCTTCCTGCTGGTGTGGATGGTGATGATCGGCGCGATGGTCGGCGTGCGGGAGGGGACGCATTTCAACGTGGACCTCTTCCCCGCCCTGCACGGCCGCGCGAAGGCCGCGGCGGACATCCTCGCCGGCCTCTTCGTGCTGCTCTTCGCCGGCATCTTCCTGTGGTGGGGGATAGAGTTCACCGACTTCGCCTGGTTCCGCATCAGCGAATTGGCGGAGCTTCCGCTCTGGCTCATCCACATCGCCTGGCCGATCGCCGGTTTCACCTGGCTGGTCTTCCAGGGCGAGCGCATGTGGGACGACCTGCAGGTGCTGCTGAAGGGCGAGGCCGCGTGACCGGCGCCACCCTCTCCGCCGGCACCGCCGCCTGGATCCTCTTCGGCGGCTTCTTCGGCCTGTTGATCCTGCGCGTGCCCGTCGCCGTCGCCCTCGGCCTGGCCTGCATCCCGCCGCTGCTGATCGAGGACCGGCTATGGCCGATGATCCTGCTGCAGGAGACGTTCAACGGCTTCAACAGCTTCATCCTGATCGCCGTGCCGTTCTTCCTGCTGGCGGCGAACCTGATGAACATCGGCGGCATCACAGACCGTCTCGTGCGCTTCTCCCGCGCGCTGGTCGGGCACCTGCCGGGCAGCCTCGCGCAGGTCAACGTTGTGCTCTCGATCTTCTTCGCCGGCATCTCCGGCAGCAGCACGGCGGATGCCGCCAGCCAGTCCAAGATCTTCATAGATGCGCAACGGAAGGAGGGCTACGACGACAGCTTCTCCGTCGCCATCACCGCCGTCTCCGCGGTGCTCGCGGTCATCATCCCGCCCTCCATCCTGATGATCGTCTGGGGCGGCGTCTTGACGGTCTCGATCGGCGGGCTGTTCCTCGCGGGCGTGCTGCCGGGCCTGCTGATCGGCGCGGCGCAGATGGGCACCGTGCATGCCTATGCGAAGGTGAGGGGCTATCCGACCTATCGTCGCGCCTCGTTGCGGGAGTTCGTCTCCTCCTTCCTGGTCTCCGTCCCGGCGCTGCTGACGCCCTTCATCATCATCGGCGGCAAGATCTTCGGCTGGTTCACCGCCACCGAAGCCGCCTGCATCGCGGTGCTCTACGCCGGCGCGCTCTCCATCCTTGTCTATCGCGAGATGGATTTCCGGGGATTGCGCCAGGCTTTCGCGGAAACCGGCCGGCTCTCCGCCATCACCCTGTTCTGCGTCGGCACGGCGAGCGCCTTCGGCTGGCTGCTGGCCTACTACAAGATTCCCGAATCGCTGCTCGCCGGCGTCATCGCCTGGGACATGGGGCCGATCGCCACGGGGTTCTTCATCGCGGGCGTATTCCTGGTGGTCGGCTGCTTCCTCGATGCGATCCCGGCCATCATCATCGTCGGCACCATCCTGCAGCCGATCGCCGCCCATGCCGGGCTGCATCCGATCCACTTCGCGATGATCAGCATCGTCAGCCTGGCCTTCGGGCTGGTGACGCCGCCATACGGTCTCTGCCTGATGATCTCCTGCGCGATCGCGGGCATCCGCATCACGGACGCGCTGAAGGACGTGTGCATCATGCTACTGCCGATGTTCGCCGTCCTCTCCCTGCTGATCCTCTGGCCGGACATGGCGCTGCTGCTGCCGCGGCTGCTGGAGCCGGATTTCCTGAAGTAGCTTGCCGCGGGCGGGCGGCGCCGCCACCTTCCGGGCGTGACCACGCCCGCCCGCGCTTCGCTCGTCCCGCTCCGGCTGCTGCTGCCCCACCTTCGCCCGTACCTCCCGCGTGCGCTGGGGGCAGGCGCGGCACTGCTGGTCGCGGCGGGGCTGACGCTGGCGCTCGGCCAGGGGCTGCGACGGCTGATTGATGATGGATTCGGCGCCGGCGCCGCCGGCCTGGATGCGGCCGCTGCCGCGATGTTCGGCATCGTCGCCGCGCTGGCCGTTGCCACCGCGACGCGCTTCTATCTCGTCTCCTGGCTCGGCGAGCGCGTGGCCGCCGACCTGCGGCGCCGCGTCTTCGACCACGTCCTGACCCTCTCGCCGAGCTTCTTCGAGACGGCGCGGACGGGCGACATCCTGTCCCGCATGACCGCCGATGTCGGCCTGCTGCAATCGCTGATCGGCTCGGCCATCTCGATGGGGCTGCGCAATGCGGTCACGGGGCTCGGCGCGACCGCGATGCTGGTCGCGACCAGTCCGAAGCTCGCCGGCATCATGCTGGTGGTCGTCCCGCTGGTCGTCGCGCCGCTGGTGCTGTTCGGAACGCGGGAACGCCGCCTCTCGCGCGTCGCGCAGGAACGGATCGCGGACCTGGCGGCGCGCGCGGAGGAGACGCTGAACGGCCTGCGCACCGTCCAGGCGTACACGCATGAACCGCTCGACCGCGCCCGCTTCGGCGCCGATGTCGAAGCCTCCGTCGCCGCCGCGCTCCGCCGCGTCGCCAGCCGCGCGGCGCTGATCCTGACAGTCATCCTGCTCGGCTTCGGCGCGATCACCTTCAGCCTGTGGACCGGCGGGCGTGACGTGGTGGCCGGACGGATGAGCGGCGGAGAGCTCTCCGCCTTCGTGTTCTACGCCGTGCTGCTGGCCAGCTCGGTCGCGACCTTCAGCGAGCTGTGGGGCGAGATCCAGCGCGCGGCTGCCGCCGCCGACCGGCTGCTGGAGCTGCTGTCCGCGCGTTCCGACATCGAGGCACCCGCCGATCCCGTCGCCCTTCCGGCCCCGCAAGGCCGCGTGGTGTTCGAGGCCGTCCGCTTCGCCTATCCGACACGCCCGACCCAATCCGCGCTCCACGATGTCAGCTTCACGGTCGAGCCGGGCGAGACGGTCGCGGTGGTCGGTCCCTCCGGCGCCGGGAAGACGACGCTGTTCCAGCTCCTGCTGCGCTTCTACGATCCGCAATCCGGCCGGGTGCTTGTGGACGGCGTGGATGTCGCCGCCGCCGATCCCGCGCAGCTCCGCGCCCGCATCGGCCTCGTCGCGCAGGAGCCGCTGATCTTCTCCGCCTCCGCCGCCGAGAACATCCGCTATGGCCGTCCCGACGCCTCCGACGCGGAGGTGCGTGCCGCCGCGGAAGCCGCCGCCGCGCATGGCTTCATCGCCGCGCTGCCAGGGGGCTACGACACCCATCTGGGCGCCCGCGGCGTCACGCTGTCCGGCGGGCAGCGCCAGCGCATCGCGATCGCCCGCGCCATCCTGCGCGACCCGCCGATCCTGCTGCTGGACGAGGCGACGAGCGCGCTGGACGCGGAATCGGAACAGGCTGTTCAGGCGGCCCTCGAACGCCTGGCGCGCGGCCGCACGACCATCGTCGTCGCGCACCGCCTGGCGACGGTGCGGCGCGCCGACCGCATCCTCGTGCTCGAGGCCGGCCGGATCGCCGCATCCGGCACGCATGAGCAGCTCGTCCGCGCGGGCGGGCTCTACGCGCGCCTCGCGGCCCTGCAATTCGCCGATGCCTGACCTCGACACCGCGCTCCTCCGCGCCTTCGTCACGCTGGCCGAAACCCGCAGCTTCTCGCGCACGGCGGAGCGCATCGGGCGGTCGCAATCCGCCGTCTCCATGCAGATCCGGCGGCTGGAGGAGGCGCTGGGCTGCGCGCTGTTCGACCGCGACAAGCGCAACGTGGAGATCACCGCGGAGGGTGAAGCGAGCCTCGGCGATGCCCGCCGCATCCTCGCACTCGCCGATGCGATGGCGTCGCGCATCCGTGCGCCGGAGGTCGCCGGCGAGGTGCGCTTCGCCTCGCCGGAGGATTTCGCGACGCAGTACCTGCCCGAAATTCTCGCCGCCTTCGCGGCCCGCCACCCGCAGGTCCGCCTCCACGTCACCTGCGACCTCACGCTGCGGCTCGTCGAATCGCTCGGCCGGGGGGAGCAGGACCTGATCGTTGTGAAGCAGGATCCCGCCGATCCCTATCCCGGCGGCCGCCCGCTCTGGCGGGAGAGCCCGGTCTTCGTCGCGCGCGACCGCACGGCGCCCGAGGCGGGGCCGGACCGCGTCCCGCTGGTGCTCTCGCCCGCGCCCTGCGTCTATCGGCGCCGCGCGGTCGGCGCGCTCGACGCGGCCGGCCTGCCGTGGGACATCGCCTATACCAGCCCGTCCTTCGCCGGCACCGTGGCCGCGGTGCGCGCCGGCCTCGGCGTGACGGTATTGCCGCGCACCATGGTTCCGGACGGCCTGCTCGCCCTTGATGGCGGCTGGCCCGCGCTGCCGGAAGTCGAGATCGCCCTCCTCGCCGCCCCGCGCGCGGCCCCGGCCACCGCAGCCCTGGCAGCCTTCATCGAGGAGCGCGTGCCGACTTATCGTTGAATCGGATAAGTCGGATCAGAAAAATTCGCTTCTCACATATCCAGCGCCGTTGCACATGCGCCGCGATCTGCAACGGAGCGTCTCTCGGTGCCGCGAATCCTGACCTCGGCGACGTGGGCCCTCTGCGGCGCGTTCCTCCTCCTGCTGGCATTCCGTTGGGAGGCCGCGCCGCTCGCCTTCGGCCCGTTCCGGCTCGACCCGCTGGCGCTGTTCCTGGGCACGGCGGTTGCGCTGGTCTCGGCCGTGGTGCACGCCTTCGCGCTCCGCCACATGGATGGCGATGCGCGGTTTGGCGCCTTCTTCCTGCGCCTTTCCGCGCTGACGGGCGTGGTGCTGCTGCTGCTCGCGACGGATTGGGCGCCGCTCTTCGTCGCGCTCTGGGTCGCGATGGGATGGCTCCTGGCCGATGCGATCGGCCACGTCCGAGGCTGGCCGCAGGCCGCCGCGGCGGCCGCGCTGGCGCGGGGCTGGTTCCTGCGCGGCGCGGCTGCGCTGACGATCGGCGTGACGCTGCTCTCGGCGGCGACCGGCAGCACCTTCATCTCCGGCATCGTCGCGGGCGCGGCGCAGGCCGACGCAACGCTCGTCTCGCTCGGCTGCGCCGCGTTCGGCCTGGCCGCGGCGATCCAGAGCGGGCTGTTCCCGTTCCACCGCTGGCTCACCTCCTCCATGACCGCGCCGACGCCCGTTTCGGCCTTCATGCATGCGGGCCTCGTCAATGCCGGCGGCATCCTCGTGGCCCGCTTCGCGCCGGCCTTCGAGGCGGCGCCGGTGGTCCTGCTGGCCCTCTTCGTCGCCGGCGCCGCGAGCGCACTGTTCGGGCAACTCGCCGGCCTCGTGCAGAGCGACGTGAAGCGGAGCCTGGCGGCGTCCACGACCGCGCAAATGGGTTTCATGCTGCTGCAATGCGGCCTCGGCTTCCACGCCGCCGCGATGGCGCACCTGGTCCTGCACGGGCTCTACAAGGCGAGCCTGTTCCTCGGCGCCGGCTCCGGCCTCTCGGCCGCCGGGCGGCCCCCGCCCGCCGCGCCGTCGGGCACCACGGCGGCCGCCGCAGCGCTGGCAGCTTTCGCGGGCGGGTCTGGCTTCGCGCTCTCCTCCGGCAAGCTCGATGCGGGCGCCGGCGCGGTGCTGGTGCTGTTCGCGGCGCTTGCCGCAGGCCAGGCGGCGCTGGCCGTGCGGACCCGATCGCCCGTGTTGCGCTTCGCGGCACTTCCGGCAGCCCTCGCCGTCGCCGGGCTGCTCTACGGGCTGATCGTCGCGGGCATCGAGGCGCTGCTCGCCGGCACGCCGGGGCTGGTCGCGCCGCAGCCGCTCACCGCGGTGCACGCGCTCGTCGTGGCCGTGTTCACCCTGGCCTGGATCGCGGTCGCGGCCGGCCTGCACCGCCGCTCGGCGCGGCTCTACGTCGCACTCCACCGGCTCTCGCAGCCATCCGCCGCCGCCATCACCGACCGCCGGGAGGCCCTGCATGCCTGAACTCGCCCGCCTCGCCGCGCAGATCGAGATCGCGGCCGGCCACATGACGCCCTACTGGCCGCTGCGCAGCTTCATCGCGGCCAACCCGTTGCAGGGTCTGGAGGACCAGCCTTTCGAGCACGCCGCCCGCACCGCCGCGGCCCTGTTCGGCGGCCGCGCCTACCCGGATGCGACGACGCTGCGCGCCGCACTCGCGCAAGGGCGGATCGCGGGCGCGGTCCTGGCCGAAGTCGCGGCTCGCCACGGCCGGCCCGACGCGGCGCACCCGCGCGCGCTGGAGATGTCCTCCGCGCCGCCACGGCCCGCCGCCCCCTCCGCGGTCAACCGCGTGATGATCCGCTGGCTCGCCGCCTTCCTCGACGAGGGTCAGGCCGCCTGGCCGATGCCCGGGCGCGAGCGGGGCCTGTGGCCGGCCTTCCGCGCCATCGCGCGCCACGACGCCGACGTGCCGCGCGGCGCCGAGGCCGAGTCGCTTCCGGCGGACTCGCTGAAGGCCGTCGCCGCCCTTCTCGCCGATGCGCGGGAAGAGGAGCGCACGACGCTGCTGACCCGCCACCTCGCCGCCCTCGCCGGCTGGTCCGGCTACGTGAAGTGGCGCGCGGCGGAGCGCGGCCATCCCGGGCGCGAGACCGCCCCCGCGACGCTGGCGGATGTGCTGGCCGTGCGGCTGTTCCTGTCGCGGCAGCTCGCCGAGCCGCCCGCCGCCCCGCCCGCGCCGCCCGAGCCGGAAGCCGCCGCCATCTGGCTCGAAGCCTGGGAGGAGACCTGGCGGCGCGGGCTGACGCGAAAGCTGGCCGCCGCGGCGCCCGGCAAGGCGCCGGCGCCGCAGGCCCAGCTCGTCTTCTGCATTGACGTGCGGTCGGAGGTGCTGCGCCGCCACCTGGAAGCGGCCGGGCCGTGGGAGACGCTCGGCTTCGCTGGCTTCTTCGGCGCTGCCGTCGCGGTGAAGCCCTTCGGCGCGGACGCGGCCTATGCCTCCTGCCCGGTGCTGCTGCAGCCGCGCCACGTGATCCCGGAGGTCGCGGTCGAAGGCGCATCGGCGTCCGCCCGGCTCACCGGCCTGTCCCGGCTGAAGGCCGCGAAGGACGGGCTGCGCGCGCTGAAGGAGAGCGTCGCCGGCGCCTTCGGCTTCGTAGAGGCCTCCGGTGCGGTGTTCGGTGCGGCGATGGTCGCACGGACCGTCGCACCATCCGGCTTCGCGCGGCTGACGGGCCGCCTCGCCGACCGGGTCGCGCCGCCCGTCGCCACGGCGCCCCGCGTGGCGCTGGCCTGCGACGACGGCGTCGCGCAGCCGACCGGCCTCAGCCCCGCCGAACAGGTCGCGACCGCCGAGGGCGCGCTGCGCATCATGGGGCTGACCGCCGGCTTCGCGCCGATCGTGGTGCTCTGCGGGCATGGCGGCGCGGCGGTGAACAACCCCTTCGCGGCCGGGCTGGATTGCGGCGCCTGCGGCGGCAACCGGGGCGGGCCGAATGCCCGCATCATGGCGGCGATCCTGAACGAGGCCGAGGTGCGGGCCGGCCTGGCAGCGCGCGGCATCACGATCCCCGCGGCGACGGTATTCCTGGCCGCGGAGCACAACACCACGACCGACGAAGTCACGATCTGGAACGCGGATCGCGCCGCGCCGCACGCCCGTATCCTGGATCGCCTCTCGGCCGATCTCGCGACCGCCCGCGCCGCGGCGGCGGCGGAGCGGCTGGCGCGGTTGCCGGGCCCCAGGCCGCGCGACGTGGTCGCCGCCGCCGAGGCGCGCGCCGCCGACTGGGCGCAGGTGCGACCGGAATGGGCGCTCGCGCGGAACGCGGCCTTCATCGTCGCCGACCGCGCCTTCACGCGGGACCTCGACCTGGAAGGCCGGTGCTTCCTGCATTCCTACGACTGGCGCGCGGACCGGGACGGTGCCGCGCTGGAGGTGATCCTGACCGCGCCGATGGTCGTCGCGGAATGGATCAACACGCAGTACTACTTCTCCACCGTGGACAACGCGGTGTACGGCGCCGGCAGCAAGGTGACGCACAACGTCGTCGGCGGCTTCGGCGTGATGCAGGGGAACGCGAGCGACCTGATGACCGGGCTGCCCGCGCAATCCGTGATGTCCGCCGACGGCGTCCCCTACCACGAGCCGCTGCGGCTGATGACGGTGGTGCAGGCGCCCTTGCGTCGCGTCGAGGTGCTGATCGCGAAGCACCGCATCCTGCAGACCCTGTTCGACAATGGCTGGGTCGCGCTGATGGTGGCCGATCCCGAGACCGGCCGCTTTCTGCGCCGCAACCGCGACGGAAGCTGGCGCGAGGACGCCGCCGCCCCTGCCCTTCCCCTATCCTGTGCCGCCTGACGGAGCCCGCCCGATGACCGACGACCTGGTGTTCCACAAGCTCAAGAAGATCGAGATCATCCTGCCCGGCGAGAAGCAGGCCTTCGTGCGGGAGCTGCTGGAGCGCAGCGGCTGCACGGGCTGGACGCTGTTCCGCGACGTTTCCGGCCAGGGGCACCACGGCTTCCACGAGGGACGCCTGCTGTGGAACGACCAGGCGAGCGTGGTGATGTTCATGGCGGTCGGCGCGGAGCCGGTGATCCGCCGCATCGCCTCCGGGCTGAAGCCGCTGTTCGAGAAGGGCTCCGGCGTGATGTTCATCTCCGAGACGGAGGTCGTCCGCCTCGGGCATTTCGTCGGCGCCGAATCTTCTCCCTCTCCCCCAGACGGGGGGAGAGGGCTGGGGTGAGGGGGGCGCGCGAAGCGCTGTCGGCGCAAGCCCGCGCCCCGCGCCGTCAGTAGAACCAGTAGCCCGTCGCGTCGTAGTTCGCCTGCACCTGCGCGGCGATCGCGTTCCAGTCCACGTAGCCGCCGACGTCCGGCGTCCACGGGTCCGCGGCGGGCGCCGGCGCGGCGGTCTCCGCGGGCGACACGACCACGATGTCCTCCACGGGCTGCAGCGGCTGCGGCGCGGAACCACCCAGCGGCGTGAAGCTCACGTCGCGCACGGTCAGCGACGTGTCCGGGTTGTTGTTCAGGAAGCCGATGGTGTTGTTCATGCCGCCATTCGCGAAATCCGCCGGCACGTTGTTCGTGATAACTCCCTTCTCGGCGCCGTCCACCTTGAAGGTGATGCGGCCGGGCTCCCAGACCATCGTGTAATCGTGGAACTGGCCGCTCGAGACGCCGTCGAACACGCGCGTCTCGTAGGCATTGTTGCCGCCGTCGTTCCAGTGCACGGAGCCGTACTGCCGGCCGGACCCGTCGGGCGTGATCTCCGCCATGTCGAGCTCCTGGCCGGGCCACCCGTTGTCGCCGGGCCAGAAGACGATGGCGGTGCCGGGCTCGTTGCCCTCGACCTTCGCGTTGATGGTGTACGTGCCGTAGCCGTGCCCGGCGTCGCGGCCCGTGGCCCATTCCATGATGCCGGCGTAGCCGGCGAGCCGGATTTCGCCGGGCGTGGAGGTATCCACGTTCCAGGCGTTGCCGAGCGGCCCGAAGCCGTCATCGAAGCTTACGCGAAGCGCAGTGTCGTTCGCCATGTCCTGCCAGATTCCTGTCCCGGCGCGCCGCGCGGCGCGCAGGCGATCCCGGCCGGCGGTGGCGGGGCCACCCGGGTCGGGGATCGCGTGTTGACGTCGGTCGGGTGGCCGTCGCGCGGCACCGTCGCGCCGCCGACCCAACCACCGGTGCGGCTCGCCGCCGCCCCGCTGCTTGATAGGGGCGAATGGCGGCCTTGGCTGGTCCATAAGCACGAGCCCGTGATCAACCGTGGCGCGAGAATGGCCTGCATGTCATCGTGGGCTTCGGCGACGCTTCGCTGTATGATGCGTTGCAGCATCACGCCATGACCGGATCGCCATACCCGTGAACGCAGTGCCCTTCCCGCCCGGCCGCGAGCTTCTCGCCCGCGGCGCCGAAACGATGAGCCGCGCGCTGGACCAGGCGCGAGGCCTGACCGAGCTGGCCGCCCGCCAGGCCGAGAGCCTCACGCCGAAGCCCCGGCCGGCGCCGGCCCTGCCCGCCTTCCTCGGCCGCAACCCGCTGACCTTCATGCAGGAGGCGATGGAATACGCGGTGGATGCGACGCAGCGCTCCGTCCTGTTCTGGGACACGATGCGCCGCGCGGGAAACGCCTTCGTCGAGCACGAGAAGCAGGGCTGCCCACCCGTGCTGACGTTCGAGTGGGAGATGCTTGTGGACGGGCGCACCCTGCCCCGCCGCTGCAACTACGCGCTCGTCCGCATCAGGCCGCCGGCGGGCACGCTCCCGACCGATCCGAAGATGCGGCCCTTCGTCATCATTGATCCGCGCGCCGGGCACGGCGCGGGCATCGGCGGGTTCAAATCCGACAGCCAGGTCGGCGTCGCGCTTCGCCGTGGCCACCCCGTCTATTTCGTGATCTTCTTCCGCGACCCGGAGCCAGGGCAGACCATCCTCGACATCACCGCCGCCGAGCGCACCTTCCTGCGCAAGGTGGCGGAGTTGCACCCGGACGCCCAGAAACCCGTGGTGATCGGCAACTGCCAGGGCGGCTGGGCGGTGATGATGCTCGGCGCCTCGGACCCTGAGCTGATGGGACCGCTGGTGCTGAACGGCGCGCCGCTCTCCTACTGGGCGGGCGAGCGCGGGCGGAACCCGATGCGCTACACCGGCGGCCTCGCGGGGGGCTCATGGCCGGCGATGCTCATGGCCGATCTCGGCAACGGCCGCTTCGACGGCGCCAACCTCGTGCTGAACTTCGAGGCCCTCTCCCCCGCCAACACCTGGTTCCGCAAATACTGGGCGGTGTACGAGCAGGCCGACACCGAACCCGAGCGCTTCTTGGAATTCGAGCGGTGGTGGGGCGGCTACTTCCTGATGAACCGCGAGGAGATCCGCTGGATCGTCGAGAACCTCTTCGTCGGCGACCGCTTCGCGCGCGGCGAGATCAGCGCGGGGCCGGGCCGCGGCGGCGCGACCTTCAACATGCGCTCCATCCGCTCCCCGATCATCGTCTTCGCCTCCGCCGGCGACAACATCACGCCGCCCGGCCAGGCGCTGCGCTGGATCGCCGACGTGTATCGCGACGAGAAGGAGATCCGCGCGCTCGGCCAGACCATCGTGTATCTCGTGCACGACGACATCGGGCACCTCGGCATCTTCGTCAGCGGCAAGGTCGCGAACAAGGAGCACACGGAGATCGCCAACACTCTCGACATGATCGAGGCGGTGGCACCGGGCCTCTACGAGATGCGCATCACCGCGGCGGAGGGAGCCGGCGTGAATGCGGGCTACCAGGTGGAGCTGGTCAGCCGCACCATCGCCGACATCCGCGCCGTGTCAGGCGAAGCGGAGAACGAGGCGTTCCCGGCGGTGGCGAAGGTCTCGGCGGTGAACCAGACCTTCTACGACCTGATGGTGTCGCCGACGGTGCGCCATGCGACGACGGAAGCGAGCGCGGAGCTTCGCCGGCAGATGCACCCGCTGCGCGCGCGGCGCTACCTGGCGAGTGACATGAACCCCTTCATGCTGCCCTTCGCCGCGGCGGCCGAGCGCGTGCGGGCGAACCGCGCGCCGGCCGCCGCCGATAACCCGTTCCTCACCGGCGAACGCGCCTTTGCCGACAGGGTGGGGCACGCGATGGACACCTGGCGCGACTGGCGCGACGCCTGGACGGAGGCGGCCTTCCACGCCGTGTACGGCTCGCTCGCCGCGCTCGGCGTGGCAGAGGCCTCGCCGGAGGAGGAGGCCGCGCGCACCGCGGACACGCTGGCCGACGCGCCGGAGGTCCGAGCCGCGCTCGCCCGCATCGCGGAGGGCGGCTACGCGGAAGCCGTGGTGCGGATGATGATCCTGCTCGCCCATGCCCGCGGCGGCGTGCGGCGGTCCCGCCTCGCGCGGTCCCAGGCGGTGCTGACTGGCGAGGCGCCCTTCGCCGACATGACCGCGGCGGCGCGCCAGGCCCTCATCCGGGAGCAGACGCTGGTGGTGACGATGGCGCCGGACGATGCGCTGGCGACATTGCCGAAGCTGATCGCCGGCGCGGCGGACCGCAAGCGCGCATTCAAGACGGTCGCCGACGTCGCCGGGCCGGAGGAGGAGCTGGGCGAGCCGGCGCGCGCGATGCTGGCACAGCTGCGGGGCGTTCTCGGCCTCGGCTGATCGGCGTTCACGGTTGAGCAACGACGAGCACGCGATGGTCGGCGGGACAACCCCGAAGGACCGCCCCATGACCCCGCAGCTCGCGCCTCCGCCCGATATCGTCGCCGCTTCCCTGCTGACGTCGCCGAGCGGGTCGGAGCTTCACCTCATATCGCGCGAGGGCCAGCGGCTGCGCGTGACGGCGGATGAGGAAACGGCCCGCGCGCTGGCGCTGACCCTCTGGCGCGCGCTGGACGCGGGGCGCTGAGCCGACCATCCTGCGCGCTTCCGCACGGGAGGTAGGCGCGCATGGCCGGCAAGCTCGATCGCAAGGTGGTCATCACCTGCGCCGTGACGGGGGCGATCCACACGCCTTCGATGTCGCCGCACCTGCCGGTGACGGCGCAGGAGATCGCCGACGCGGCGATCGGCGCGGCGGAGGCCGGCGCGGCCATCGTCCACCTGCACGCCCGCGACCCGGAGGACGGGCGGCCGGACCAGTCGCCGGAGGCCTTCGCGCCCTTCCTGCGCGTGATCAAGCAGCGCAGCGACTGCGTGCTGAACCTGACGACGGGCGGCGCGCCGACGATGACGATCCAGCAGCGCGCCGCACCCGCGGCGACCTTCAGGCCGGAGGTCGCGAGCCTCAACATGGGCTCGATGAATTTCGGCCTGTTCGGGATGCTGAACCGCTTCAAAACCTTCAAGCACCAGTGGGAAGCGGACTACCTCGCCAACAAGGACATCGTCTTCCGCAACAGCTTCGCCGACATCGAGTACATCCTGACCACCTGCGCCGAGAACGAAACGCGCTTCGAGTTCGAGTGCTACGACACGGCGCACCTGTACAACCTGCGCTACTTCCTCGACCGCGCGCTGGTGAAGCCGCCGCTGTTCATCCAGACGGTCTTCGGCATCCAGGGCGGCATCGGCAGCCATCCGGAGGACGTGCAGCACATGAAGCGCACCGCGGACCGGCTGTTCGGCGACGCCTATCGCTGGAGCGTGCTGGGTGCGGGCAGCGCACAGCTCCGCGTCGCGGCGATGGCGGCGGCGATGGGCGGGAACGTGCGCGTCGGGCTGGAGGATTCGCTCTGGGCCGGGCCGGGAAAGCTGGCGGAGAGCAACGCGGAACAGGTGCGGCTGGCGCGGCAGATCATCGAGGGTCTGGGGATGGAGGTCGCGACGCCCGCGGAAGCGCGCGAAATCCTGAGCCTGAAAGGCGGCGACAAGGTCGCGTTCTGATCCTCTCTCCCTCCCCCCTCGCGGGGGAGGGCCGGGGTGGGGGGCCAGCGCCCCCTATCTCGCCCTCAACCTCAGCAATCCCCGCGCAAAGTTCGCCAGCACCTCTCGGCACCGCGCCTCGTCCAGGATCGCTTCCGGCGCCGCGTGCTCCATCAGGCGCCCTGCCAGCAATCCGCGCTCGTAGTCGCTGTCAATCTCGCGCATCGCGTCGCCGCGGATGTCGCGCAGCAGCGCCTCGAGGCCTGGCCGCAGCGGGTCGTCCTGCGCGATGCAGGCGCGCGCCTGGTGCAGTGGCTCCAGCGTCAGGAACCAGCGCTCCACCTCGCCGAGATGCACGGTCTGCGCCGCGGCGCCCGATGCAATGAGCGTTGCCGCCATGACAACACCGCGCATCGAACCCTTCACGTCACGGCGCATGATGGCACGCCACCATCGCCCCGTCCGCCCGCGCCGTCAGCGCCGGCCGTTCCACCCGGCACAGCTCCGTCGCGCGCGGACAGCGCGAATGGAAGGCGCAGCCCGGCGGCGGCGAGAGCGGCGACGGAAGCTCCCCGCTGATCGGCCGGAACTCCACGCCGGCATTCGCGCCCAGCACCAGCTTCGGCACGCTCTCCAGCAGCCCGATCGTGTAGGGATGGCGCGGCGCCGCGTACACCTGCGCCGCTGTCCCCAGCTCCACGATGCGGCCGAGATACATCACCGCGACCCGGTCGCTGACATGCCGCACCACGCTCAGGTCGTGCGAGATGAACAGGCAGGTCAGGCCGAGGAGCTGCCGCAGCTCGAGGAAAAGGTTCAGGATCTGCGCCTGGATGCTGACGTCCAGCGAGGCCACCGGCTCGTCGCAGACCAGCACCTCCGGCCGCATCGCGAGCGCGCGGGCGATCGCCACGCGCTGCCGCTGGCCGCCGGAGAACTGGTGCGGGAAGCGGCGCGCGAAGGCGGGATCGAGGCCGACGCGCGCGAGCCAATCCGCCACCATGGCCGGCGCCCCGGCGCGCGACACCAGGCCATGCGCGACCGGCCCTTCCGCGATCGCCTCGCCGATCCGCTGGCGCGGGTTGAGCGATGCGAATGGGTCCTGGAACACCGTCTGCACGCGTGTCGTCACCTTGTGCCTGCCGCGCATCGGCGGCTCGCCGGCCAGGCGCACCGTGCCGTCGCTCGGCGCCAGGATGCCGGCGAGCATCCGTCCCAGTGTGGACTTGCCGCAGCCGGATTCGCCGACAAGGCCGAGCGTCTCGCCCGGCCGCACCTCCAGCGAGACATCCATCACCGCCTGCACCGCGCGCCGGTCCACGCTCGCGCCGAGCGCGCCGGCGATGCGGTCCCCGAGCGTGATGCGCGGCGCGAAGCGGCGCGTGACGCGATCGGCCACCAGGATCGCGCTCATGCCGCCGCGCCCAGCGGATGGTGGCACAGCGCCATCCGGCCCGGCCGCTCCACCGCCGGCGGATCGGTGCGGCACACCTCGTCGGCACGCGGGCAGCGCGGCGCGAAGGGGCAGCCCGGCGGCAGCGAGAGCAGCGAGGGCGTGCTGCCGGGGATCTGGTTCAAGCGCTCGCCTGGGCGCGCCGCGGCCGGCAGGCTGTCCAGCAGCCCGCGCGCATAGGGGTGCAGCGGCGCCTGCAGCACCGCGCCGACCGGACCGCTCTCCACGATGCGCCCGGCATACATTACCAGCAGCCGGTCCGCGAGCGACGACACCGTCGCCAGGTCGTGCGAGATCCAGATCAGCGCCGTGCCCGATTCCTTCGCCAGCGCGCGCATCTCCGCCAGGATCTGCGCCTGGATCGAGACGTCGAGCGCGGTCGTCGGCTCGTCCGCGATGATCAGCTCCGGCCCGTGCAGCAGCGCCGTCGCGATCGCCACGCGCTGCCGCATGCCGCCGGAGAACTCGTGCGGATAGGCGTCGAGCCGCGCCGCCGCGTCGGGAATGCCGACGCGCGCGAGCGTGCGCGCCGCGAGCGCCCGCGCCGCGTGGCCGGAGACCCGGTCATGCGCCTGCACCGCGAGCGCCATCTGCGCGCCGACCGTCAGCACCGGGTTCAGCGTCGCGGCCGGGTCCTGGAACACCATCGCGATGCGCTTGCCGCGGATCGCGCGCATCTCCGCCACCGGCAGCCCCACCAGCTCCCTGCCCCCGAAGCGGACGGAGCCGGAGACGACGCGGCCGGGCGGGTCCACCAGGCCGATGAGGGAGAAGCCCGTCACCGACTTGCCCGACCCGGATTCGCCCACCAGCCCGATGATCTCGCCGCGGTCGAGCGCGAAGGAGACGCCCTCCACCGCCTTCACCTCGCCGGCGCGGGTGCGGAACCAGGTGCGCAGGTCTTGCACCTCCAGCAAGGCGGGCTTCACGACGCTATCCGGCCGCAACGCGGCCGGCGCGCGCAGGATGACAGCGTAACGGGTACGACAGCGCGTCGGCGCGAAGCCAAGCACGCGGAGCGTGCGCCCGGCGTCTGAGGGCTCATCTACGAAGCCGCGGATTGTACTGGTCGCGCAGCTGGTCGCCGACGATGTTGATCGCCACGATCAGTACGATCAGCGCAACGCCCGGATAGACCGAGATCCAGGTCCGCCCACTCATCATGTACTGGAAGCCGTTGGCGATGAGCATGCCGAGCGACGGCTCGGTCGGCGGCAGGCCGAGGCCGAGGAAGGAGAGCGTCGCTTCCAGCGCGATGGCGTTCGCCACCTGCACGGTGCCGACGACGATCAGCGGCGGCAGGCAGTTCGGCAGGATGTGGCGGAACACCACGCGGCGGCCCGGCAGCGGCGTGGCGCGCGCCGCTTCCACATAGTCCTTCTGGCGCTCGGCCGTCGCAGCGCCGTAGGCGGTGCGCGCGAAATAGGCGTATTGCGCCGCGACCAGCGCGATCACCAGCGGCACGCGCCCCTGCCCGAGCACGGCGACCAGCACCAGCGCCAGCAGGATGGCGGGAAAGGAGAGCTGCAGATCCACCACGCGCATGATCGCGACCTCGACCGCACCGCCGGCATGCGCCGCGAGGATGCCGAGCGCGGCGCCGATCGCCATCGCGACCGCGCCCGCCGCCAGCCCCATCTGCAACGAGATGCGCAGGCCATAGAGGATCGCCGAGAGAAGGTCGCGCCCCTGCGCATCGGTCCCCAGCAGGTGCGCGTAGCCGTCGGAGCCGACGAAGCCCGGCGGCCGGCGCGCGTCCATCAGATTCAGCCCGGCGAGGTCGTACGGATCCTGCGGCGCGATCCACGGCGCCAGCAGCGCCGCCGCGACGACGAGCACGACGACGGCCAGCGCCACCACCGCGATCCGGTTCTCCCGGTATTCCTCCCAGAACGCGGTCATGCCGCGCGCACGCCGCGGCGCAGCCGCGGGTCCAGCACCGCGTAGGTCAGGTCCACGACGAGGTTGATGGTCACGAACAGGAACGCCACGAGCACGAGATAGCCCACCATCACCGGCCGATCGAGCGAGGTGATGCTGTCAATGATCAGTTTGCCCACGCCTGGCCAGGCGAAGATCGTCTCGGTGACGACGGCGAAGGCGAGCGTGCTGCCGAACTCCAGCCCGAACACCGTCACCAGCGGGATGGAGATTAGCCGCAGCACGTGCCGCCGCAGGATGGTCAGTTCGGACAGGCCGGCGGCGCGCGCGAACTTGACGGTGTCGCTCAGCATCACCTCCCGCGTGCCGGCCCGCGCCAAGCGGATCATCATCGCCAGCTTGAACAGGCTGAGGTTCAGCGCGGGCAATGCGAGGAATTTCAGCCCCTCCCAGGTCAGGAACGACCAGCCGACGCCGAACACCTCCACCGTCGGGCCGCGGTCGCCGGCAGGCAGCCAGCCGAGGTTCACCGCGAAGGTCAGGATCAGGATCAGCCCGACCCAGAAGGTCGGCATGGAAAAGCCGAGCACCGACAGCGCCATCACCACGCGCGCCGCCGGGCTTTCCGGCCGGTAGCCCGCGTAGATGCCGAGCGGCACGCCGACGAAGGCGCCGATCAGCACGGAGGCCAAGGCGAGTTCCAGCGTCGCCGGCAACCGGCTCAGCACCAGTTCGAGCACGGGCAGGTTCAGCACGAAGGATCGCCCGAGGTCGCCGCGGATCAGCCGGCCGAGGAAGGCCAGATACTGCTGCCACAACGGCAGGTCCAACCCGTAGTACTGGATCGCCGCCGCACGGATGTCCTGCGTGGCGTCGGGCGAGATCAGCACGTCAATGGGGTTGCCGATCGCGTACACGCCGGCGAACACCAGCGCCGACATCGCGAGCATGACGAGCGCGGCCTGCAACAACCGCTGAATGACGTAGCCGAGCATTTTCCGCAGTATCGGCCAGTGGACAGTCAACGCAAGCCGTCCGCAATATCCGTTCACGGGACGCTTCCGGAGAGAACCAAGCCATGCGCCGCCTCGCCACTGTTGCTGCAATGACCCTGCTGGCCGGGGGTGCCGCGGCGCAGACGCTCACCATGGGCGTCATCGCCGGGCCGGAGAGCATGGACCCGCACTACACCGCGACCGGCACGCATTCCGAATCGCTGAAGCACGTCTTCGACACGCTCACCCACTCCGGCGACCGGCTTCAGGTGGAGCCGGGCCTGGCCGAATCCTGGCGCATCGTGAACCCGACGACCTGGGAGTTCCGCCTGCGCCGCGGCGTGAAGTTCCACGACGGCAGCGACATGACGGCGGAGGACGTGGCCGCCTCTATCCGCCGCATGCAGACCCTCTCCGGGCCGAACCCGACGCGCATCTATGTCCGCCGCGTGCAGGAAATCCGCATCGTGGACCCGCACACGATCCAGATCGTGACGGACGGGCCGGCGCCGACCCTGCCGAACGACTTCATCCGTCTCTTCGTCACCTCCGCCCGCGCCACCGCCGGCCTGACGCCGGAGAACAGCAACGACGCGTTCAATTCCGGCCGCGCCGCGATCGGCACCGGCCCCTACCGCTTCGGGTCCTGGACGCCGCGCGAGCAGTTCACCGTGGACCGCTTCGAGGAGCACTGGTCCGGCCGCCCCGCCTGGGCGCGCCATGTCCGGCGCGAGATCACCAACCCCGCCCAGCGGGTCGCGCAGCTCCGCACCGGGCAGGTGGACATGATCGTCCGCGTGCCGGCTGCCGACGTACCGACGCTGGAACGCGACCGCACGCTGACGGTGATGAAGGCGGAGACCGTCTATGTCTTCAACTTCGCCTTCGACTACCGCGAGACCACGCCGCAGGTCACCGGGCGCGACGGCGCGCGCCTGGCCGCCAACCCCTACCGCGACCCCCGCGTGCGCGAGGCGATTGACCTTGCGATTGACCGCCGCGCGCTGGCGGAGGTGGCGATGGAAGGCCTCGGCACCGCGCAGAGCCAGATGGTCACGCCCAACATCTTCGGCTTCAACCCGGCGCTGACGATCCCGACGCCGAACGTGGCGCGCGCGCGGCAACTCCTCGCCGAGGCCGGCTTCCCGAACGGCTTCCGCATGGCGCTGAACTTCACCAACAACCGCCTGCCCGGCGATGCCGGCGTCGGCACCGCCATGGCGCAGATGCTCGCGCGCATCGGCATCGAGGTGCAGGCCGCCGGCCAGCCCGCGGCGGTGATCTTCCCGGCCCGCGCGCGGGGCGAGCTCTCCAACATCATGGCGGGCTGGGGCACGCTGACGGGCGAGGCGAACTACTACTACTCGGCGAACGCGCACACCAACAACCCGGCGCTCCGCCTCGGCGCCTTCAACTGGATGGGCTATTCGAACCCGGAGATGGACCGGCTGATCCAGGCCGCGAATGTCGAGCTGGATGACAAGCGGCGGGAGGAGCTGTTGCAGCAGATCGGCGCCCTGTTCAACCGCGAACGCATCGCGATCCCGCTTGCCGCCGTCGGCTCCGCCTGGGCGATGCGGCGCGACCGCGCCACGCTGCGCGTCGGGCGTTCCGACGAGGAAACCTACGCCTGGGACGTGACGCCCGTCGCCGCCCGGTGAGGATCGCCGACTCCAATTGGCGCGATGTCGAGGCGTGGCTGCAGCGGGACGACCGCTGCGCCATTCCCTTCGGCAGCACGGAGCAGCATGCCGGCCTCTCGCTCTGCACCGACGCGATCCTGGCGGAGCGCGTCGCGGCGGAGGCGGCGGCGCCGCTCGACGTGCCGGTCTATCCCGCCATGCCCTTCGGCCTCGCGCCGTATTTCGCGGCCTTTCCCGGCAGCGTGTCCTTGCGCGTTGAGACGCTGCTGGCCGTCGCGCGCGACCTGATCGAGAGCGTCGCCCGCGCCGGCTTCCGCCGCATCCTCCTCGTCAACGGCCATGGCGGGAACGCGCCGGTTGCCGCATTGGCACAGGAGATGATGACGGACCGGCCGGAGCTCTCGATCAGGTTCCACAACTGGTACAACGCGCCCCGCACCTGGGAAGCGGCGATCGCCGCGGACGCCTCCGCCAGCCACGCGAACTGGTTCGAGAACTATCCCTGGACCCGCCTGCCCCATGCGGCCGCGCCGCCCGGCCGCAAGCCCGGCGTGGACACCGCATTGATGAAGGTGGGCCCGCCCGCGCGGGTGCGCGAGTTGCTGGAGGACGGCTCCTTCGGCGGCCCTTGGCAGCTTCCCGATGACGTCATGCAACGGATCTGGGACACCGGCGTCGCCGAGACCCGCGAGGCGCTGGAGGGACCATGGCCGAAGACCCGGTAGTCATCTGGGGCGCCGGCGCTATCGGCGGCACGATCGGCGCCTTCTGGGCGCGCGCCGGCCACGATGTGCTGCTGGTGGACGCCGTCGCCGAGCATGTCGAGGCCTGCCGCACTACCGGCCTGACGGTCTTCGGCCCGGTCGCGGAGTTCACGCAGGTGATCCCCGCCGTGACGCCGGCGGCGCTGCGCGGCACCTATTCCCGCATCGTCCTCGCCGTGAAGGCGCAGGCCACGGCGGCCGCGCTGCCGGTGCTGGCGCCGCACCTGGCACCCGACGGCTTCGTGCTCTCCGCGCAGAACGGCCTGAACGAGCTGGAGATCGCGGAGGCCGTCGGCGGCGAGCGCACGATGGGCTGCTTCGTCAATTTCGGCGCGGATTGGCACGGGCCGGGCCGCATCCTCTACGGCAACCGCGGCGCGCTGGTGATCGGCGAGATCGACGGCACCACGCGCGACCGCACCCGCGCGATGCACGCGCTCGCCCGCGACTTCGAACCTGATGCCGTGCTGACGACGGAGATCTGGGCCTATCTCTGGGGCAAGCTGGCCTATGGCGCGATGCTGTTCGCCACCGCGCTCAACAACGACAGCATGAGCGAGAACTTCGCCGACCCCGCGCGCATGAAGGCGTGGCTGGCGCTGGGCCGGGAAGTCACTGCTACCGCGCTGGCCCGCGGCGTCACGCCGCGCGGCTTCGGCGGCTTCGAGCCGATGGCCTTCGCCCCGGGCCGTCCCGACGCGGACGGCATCGCGATCGTCCACTGGCTGCGCGACTACACCGCCGTCGGCGCGAAGACCCATTCCGGCATCTGGCGCGACCTGGCCGTGCGCAAGCGCCGCACGGAGGTGGGCGCGCAGCTCAACGTCGTCCCGAGGCTCGCCGCCGAGAAGGGAATTGCCACGCCGGCACTCGCCGCCGTCGGCCGGCTCATCGCCGACATCGAGGACGGCAGGCGCGTGCAATCGCCCGAGACTTTCGCCGCGCTGATGGCCGCGATCGCGTGACCGATCCGGTGCTGGCCCGGCTGCTCGCGGACCGCGCCGGCTTCGTCGCGCGCCTCGCCGAGCTGGTCGCCTGCGAATCCGTCTCCACCGATCCGGCCTATGCGCGTGGCATGGCCGCAGCCCGCGCCTGGTGGCGTGCGCGGCTCATCGCGCTCGGCTTCCGCGATGTGGCGGAACGCGAGGCCGGCGGGCACCCCGCCGTCGTCGCGCGCTGGCGCGGCGCCGGCCCGGACGCGCCAACGTTGCTGGTGTACGGCCATTACGACGTGCAGCCGCCCGATCCGCTCCCCGCCTGGCATTCCCCGCCTTTCACGCTGACCGCGCGCGACGGACGCCTGCATGCCCGCGGCGTCTCCGACGACAAGGGACCGTCGCTGCTCGGCATCGAGGCCCTCGGCGCCTTCCTCGCGGAAGAAGGCGCGCTGCCGGTCAACGTCACCGTGCTGCTGGAAGGCGAGGAGGAGGTCGGCTCCGCAACGCTCGCCCGCATCCTCGATACGGATCGCGCATTCTTCGCGGCGGATGCCGTGCTCTCGGCCGATGGTGCGCGCTGGCGCGCGGACCTGCCGACGATGACGGTCGGCACGCGCGGCATGGCGGCGCTGGAGATCACGCTGCGGACCGCCGCGAAGGACCTGCATTCCGGCCGCTACGGCGGCGTCGCGCCGAACGCCATCCACGCCATGGCACGCCTGCTCGCCTCGCTGCACGACGAGGCCGGCGGGATCGCCGTGCCGGGCCTCGCGCCGAGCATCACGGCGGCGCAGCGGGCGGAACTGGAGGCGATCCCCTACGACGTCGCCGCGCATGACGCCTCGATCGGCATCGCGCCGAGCGGCCGCTCGCCGGCCGAATTCCTCGAACGGCTCTGGCTGCGGCCGACGCTCGACGTGAACGGGATCTGGAGCGGCTATACAGGGCCTGGCGGCAAGACCGTGATACCCGCCGAGGCGCACGCCAAGCTCTCCCTCCGCCTCGTCCCCGACCAGCAACCCGCCCGCGTCGCGGAGGCGGTCGCCGCGCATCTCCGCGCCCATTGCCCGCCCGGCGCCACGCTCGAGATTCGCCCGACGCGTGACGGCAGCGTGGCCACCTCGCTCGCCGGCGACCACCCGCTGCTGCTGGCGGCGGAGCGCGCGCTGCACCAAACCACCGGCACCGCGCCGATCCGCGTCCGCATGGGCGCGACGCTGCCGCTCGCCGATATCGTGAGCCGCACGCTCGGCCTCGGCACCGTCATGTTCTCCTTCGCGACGGCCGACGAGGATTTCCACGCGCCCAACGAGAACTGGCGCGAGAGCGCGATCGCCGAGGGCTTCGCTGCCTGGGTGGCGTTGCTGCGGGTGCTGAAAGGCAGCCGGCGCGCCGATTACGCGCCGGGATAGGGCCCGAGCGCCTCGGCGAAGCGTCGCGCGCAATCCAGGCCGAACGCGGTCGGCGGCAGGGACGGCGCGCGCTCCACCACCTCCGGCAATCCCATGCGCCACGCCGTGATGCGCTTGCCGTAGCACAGGAACATCGCCACCCCCTGCATGGCGAAGGCGATCATCGGCAGGATGCGGCGGTACTCCGCCTCGGCCCCCGCCTCGTCACAGGCTGCCATCAGGTCGAAGACGCGCGCCTGCACATCCGCGCATTCCGGCGCCGGGATCATGCCCGCGCAGCCCGCGCGCAGGCAGTCCGGCAGTTCCAGCCCGGCGCGCCCGTTGAACACCGTCAGCCCGCCGCCGGTCGCCTCGACGAGCCGCCGCACCTCCACCGCGCTGTCCTCGGCCTTGATGAGCCGGACGTTGCGATGCGCCCGCGCGAGCGCCGCGACGCCGTTCGGGGACAGCCCGACGCCGATATACGCGGCGGCGTTCTGGATGCCGAGCGGGACGTCGCTGCGCCGCGCGACGAGCTCGGCCACCAGCCCGTACCACGCCACGTATTCGCTCTCCGGCAATCCGCGCACCGGCGGCGGCTGAAGGATGCACCAATCCGCGCCGAGCGCCTGCGCATCCAGCACGAAGCCGGCAGCCTCCTCCGCCGTCGCCTCCGCGACAGTGACCGCGAGTGGCACGCGGCCCGCGATCTCCTCCGCGCTCCAGCGCACCACGTCGCGCTTCTCCGCCGGCGAGAGCTTGTTCACCTCCGTGGCCAAGCCGAGCACCGCGATCCCGTGCGCGCCGCCCGCCAGGCAGCAGCGCACCTGCCGGCGCATCGCGGCTTCGTCCAGCCGGCCGTCGCTGCCGAAGAAGGCATAGAGGATGGGATAGATGCCGCGGAACGGCGTGCTCATCGTCTCTCCTCCAGCGCGGCGATTGCGGCCTCGGCCAATGTGCCAGGCGCGGCACGCACGTCCAACGCGATCACATCCTCCGCGGCTTCGGGTATCTCCAACGTCGCGTATTGGCTGGCGACGAGGCTGGGCGGCATGAAATGCCCTTCGCGCGCGGCCTGGCGCGCCGCAACCGTCTGAACATCGCCATGCAGGAACACGAAGCGCAGCGCCGGCGCCGCGCCGCGCAGCCGGTCGCGGTACGCGCGCTTCAGGGCGGAGCACGTCACCACGCAGCCGCGCGCGCGATGCTCGGCCAGATGCGCACCGATCGCGTCCAGCCAGGGCCGGCGGTCGTCATCCGTCAGCGGCTGCCCCGCGCTCATCTTCGCGACATTCGCCGGCGGATGGAACGCATCGGCATCGCGGAACGGCAGATGGAGCCGCTCGGCGATCAGCGCGCCCACCGTGCTCTTGCCCGCGCCGGAGACGCCCATGACGACGACCAAGTGGCTCACTTCGGCTCCAGATGCCCGCCGAAGGCGTTGCGCATGGCCGACAGCGCGCGGTCCGCGAAGGGCCCGTCCTGCCGCGAGCGGAAGCGCGAGTACAGCGCGGCGGAGAGGACCGGCGCCGGCACCGCGCTCTCGATCGCCGCCTGCACCGCCCAGCGCCCCTCCCCCGAATCGCCGACGCGGCCGGAGAAGCCGGAGAGTTCCGCATCGGCTGCCAGCGCCTGCGCCGTCAGGTCCAGCAGCCAGGACGCGACCACGGAGCCGCGGCGCCAGGCTTCCGTGATGTCCGGCACCGGCAGCGCGGCGTCATGCGCGTGCATCAGCTCCAGCCCCTCGGCCATCGCCTGCATCATCCCGTATTCGACGGCGTTGTGGACCATCTTGACGAAGTGCCCGCTGCCGTTCGGCCCGCAATGCACGTAGCCCCGCGGCGGCCGCGCATCGGCGCCGGCATCGCGCCCGGGCGTCGGTGTCGCCGCGCCCTCGCCGGGTGCCAGTGCCGCGAAGACCGGATCGAGCCGCGCGACGGCCTCCGCCGGCCCGCCGATCATCAGGCAATAGCCCCGCGCCAGGCCCCAGACGCCGCCGGAAGTCCCGATATCCAGGAAGGCGATGCCCCGCGCGTCCAGCGCGGCCCCGCGCCGGGCGGCGTCCTTCCACATGCCGTTGCCGCCATCAATCAGCGCGTCGCCGGGCGCGAGCAGCGTCGCCAGCTCCGCAACCACGCCCTCCGTCGCCTCGCCGGCGGGCAGCATCACCCATACGGCGCGCGGCGCGTCGAGCCGGCGGACGAGGTCGGCCAGGTCCGCCGCCCCCTCCACGCCCTCGGCCGCGAGCGCAGCCACGGCCGCCGGGTCGCGGTCCCACACGACGGCGCCGATCCCGGCGCGCGCGAGGCGCCGGACGAGGTTGGCGCCCATGCGGCCGAGTCCGACCATGCCGAGCCGCATCCGATCACTCCCGTCCCGTGTGCGCCCGCAGATTGCGGCGCGTGACGCGTCAGGACAAGGCGGCGTCCGGCTGGCGCGGCTTCACGGGAATGCGCAGGTACCGCACGCCATTCGCCTCTGCCTCCGGGAAGCGCCCCGCACGGATGTTCACCTGGATCGAGGGCAGCAGCAGCGCCGGCGCCGATAGCTTCGCGTCGCGGGACGTGCGGAACGCGACGAACTCCTCTTCGCCCTGCCCGTCCTTGACGTGCGGGTTGTGCGCCCGCTGCTCCGCGACCGTGCTCTGCCACGCGAAGTGGTCGCGCCCCGGCGCCTTGTAGTCGTGGCACATCCACAACCGCGTCTCCGGCGGCAGCGCAAGGAGCCGGTGGATGGAGCGGTACAGCGTCCGCGCGTCCCCGCCCGGGAAGTCGGCGCGCGCGGTGCCGTAGTCGTGCATGAAGATCGTGTCGCCCACGAACACGTCGCCGCCCATCCGATACGACACGCAGGCCGGCGTATGGCCCGGCGTGTGCAGCACCTCCACCTCGAGCGACCCGATGCGGAAGCGCTCGCTGTCCTCGAACAGCTTGTCGAAGTCGCGGCCCTCGGGCGACACGTCGTCCAGCCCGAAGACCGGCCGGAAGATCGTCTGCACCCGCTTCACGCCGGCGCCGATCCCGATCCGCGCGCCGGTCTGCGCCTTGATCCAGGGCGCGGCGGTCAGGTGGTCGGCGTGGACATGCGTCTCCAGCACCCACTCCACCGTGACGTTCGAATCCCGCGCAGCATCCAGGATCGCCTGGGCGGAGCGGAGATCCGCCTCGCCGCTGCGGTTGTCCCAATCCAGCACCGGATCCACCACCGCGCCGCGGCGCGTCGCGGGGTCCCAGACGAGGTAGCTGACGGTGTTCGTGGGCTCATCGAAGAAGGCCCGGATCTCCGGGCCCGCCGTTCCGGACATGACATCCTCCCGCCTTGCCTCGCGGGAGAATATCGTGCCTCAGCCGCGCCGCCGCAACGCCATCAACACGCGCTCCGGAGTCGCGGGGAGGTCCAGTTCCGGCGTGCCGATCGCATCCTTCAGCGCGTTCCAGACGGAGGTCGCGAGCAGCAGCGGCGGCTCGCCCACCGCCTTGCTGCGGAAGATCGTGTCCACCCGCGCCGGCGCACCTTCCAGCAGACGGAGATTCATCACCGGCACGTCACGCGAGCCCGGGATCTTGTAGGTGGAGGGCCCGACGGTGCGCAGCCGTCCGCCCGGATCCCACCACAGCTCCTCGCAGGTCAGCCAGCCCATGCCCTGCACGAAACCGCCCTCGATCTGCCCGCGATCCACCGCCGGGTTCAGGCTGCGGCCGCAATCCTGGACCAGGTCGGCGCGCAGGCAGCGGTGCTCGCCGGTCAGCGTGTCCACCACCACCTCCGCGACGGCGGCGCCGTAGGAGAAATAGAAGAACGGATGGCCGCGCATCGTCTCGCGGTCCCAATGGATGTCGGGCGTGCGGTAGAAGCCGGTGGCGGAGAGCGACACGCGCTCCAGAAAGCAGAACTTCGCGAGCTCGGCGAAGTCATAGAACCGGTTCGCGCCGACCCGCTCCGCCCAGGCGCGGTTGTCGGCGAAGACCACCGCATCCGCCGCGATGCCCCAGCGCCCCGCCGCGACCTCCGCCATGCGGGTGCGGATGGCAAGCGCGGCGTTGTGGGCCGCCCATCCGTTCAGGTCCGATCCGGTGGAGGCCGCGGTCGGCGCGGTGTTCGGCACCTCCGCCGTGCTCGTCGCGGTGATCACGACGCGGTCGAGGTCCACGCCGAACACCTCGCAGACCACCTGCGCGACCTTGATGAACAGCCCCTGCCCCATCTCGGTCCCGCCGTGGTTAAGCCGGATCGAGCCGTCGCTGTACACATGCACCAGCGCGCCGGCCTGGTTCAGGTGCTGGATGCCGAAGGAGATGCCGAAGGCCAGCACCATCGAGCCCAGGCCGCGGCGCAGCGTCGGATGCGCGGCGTTGAAGGCGGCGATCTCCGCCCGCCTCCGCTCCCACTCCGAATCCCGCCTTGCCTCCGCCCAGCACCGCGCGATCAGGTCGCCTTCGAGCTTCTGCCCGTACGGCGTCGCATCCCCGTTGCCCGGGGCGCCGCAGAAATTCCGCGCCCGCACCTCCTCCGGCGGCAGCCCGCAGGCGGCAGCGACGCGGTGGACCACATCCTCCATCAGCAGCGCGCCCTGCGGCCCGCCGAAGCCGCGGAAGGCGGTGTGGGAAACGGTGTTCGTCTTCACCGCCCGCGCCGTCAGCTCCACCGCCGGCACGTCGCAGCAGTTCAGCGCATGCGTGACGGAGCGGAACACCACGCCGCCCGACAGATCCGTGCTCCAGCCCCCATCGGCGGCGAGCAGCGCCTGCAATCCGATTATCCGCCCATCACCGTCGAACCCCGCCGTCCAGCGATACAGGAACGGGTGCCGCTTGCCCGTGGCGATCATGTCCGCACGCCGCGCGAGCCGCAGCTTCACCGGCCGGCCCGTCACGCGCGCGCCCAATGCCGCCGCCGCCGCGACCCAGCTCGCATTGCTCTCCTTGCCGCCGAAGCCGCCGCCCATGCGCCGGCAGGTCACGGTGACGCGGCTGAAGTCGCAGCCGAGCACCCGTGCGACGAGGTGCTGCACCTCCGACGGGTGCTGCGTGGAGGAGACGACCGTCATCTCCCCGCCCTCCCCGGGCGTCGCCAGTGCGACCTGGCCTTCGAGGTAGAAATGCTCCTGCCCGCCGGCGCGGAACTCGGCGGACAGGCGCCGCGGCGCCACCGCGATCGCTGCTGCCGCATCGCCCACCCGGATGGTCTGCGGCGCGACCACGTCCTGGCCGAGTTCCAGCGCGCGCTCGATCGTCAGCACCGGATCCATTGGCACGATCTGCGCCGTCACCGCCGCCGCCGCGCGGATCGCCTCGTCGCGGGTCGCGGCGACGACCATCGCCAGCGGCATGCCCGCGAACTCGACGAGGTCATCCGCGAAGAGCGGCTCGCCCCGCGCGACCGGCGCGATGTCGTTCTCCCCCGGCACGTCGCGGGCCGAGAGCACGGCGACGACGCCCGGCATCGCGCGCGCGGCGTCGAGCCGCAGCGCGGCCAGGCGCCCATGCGGCACGGTCGAGAGCACCAGCGCGGCGTGCAGCGTGCCCGGCACCTCCGGCAGGTCATCGGCGTACCGCGCCTCGCCCGTGCAGTGCTTCAGCGCGCTGTCGTGGCGCAACGCCGCGCCCGCGCCCCTCGTCGGGATGCCCGGCTCCGCCGGGGGGCGCGGCAGCGTGCCGGAACCGTCCATCACTCGACCTCCAGCTCGGTCACGTTGTGGGCGAGGTCGGGGCGCGTGACGCGCAGGTGCAGCCGGCGGACCAATCCCTGCGCAACCGCCAGACGATACGCCGCGCTGCCGCGCCAGTCCGACAGTGGTGCGATGTCTTGCGCGAGCGCGGCCGCGGCGGCCTCCGCCGAAGCCGCATCGAAGCCGCGCCCGGTCAGCGCGGCCTCGGCGCCGGCCGCGCGCAGCACCGTCGCCGCGACGCCGCCGAAGGCCAGCCGCGCCTCCGCCACCACGCCCGCATCCAACCGCACCAGCATCGCCGCCCCGACCGTCGCGATATCCTGGTCGTGCCGCTTGCTGACCTTCTCGCAAGCGAAGAGCGCGCCGGCTGCGGGCCGTGGCAGCGTGACGGAGACGATCACCTCGTCGGCGGCGAGGTCGTTGCGCCGATATCCCGTCAGGAAGGCCTCGACCGGCACCTCCCGCGCGCCGCGCCGCGACGCCACGCGCACCGTCGCGCCGAGCGCCACCAGCGGCGGCAACGCATCGCCGATCGGCGACGCCGTGCCGAGATTGCCGCCGAGCGTCCCGAGCCCGCGGATCTGCCGCGAGCCGAGCCGCGCGAGCAACGCCGCGAGCGGCGCGAAGCCGTCCTCCGCCCGGCACAGATCCAGCAGCCTCGCATAGGACACCGCAGCGCCGATCCGCAGGCCGTCCGGCGTGGCATCGAGCGCGTGCAACTCCGGCACGTTCAGGAGGCAGATGACCTCCGCGGGTAGCTCGCGGTGGTCGGAGACGCGCAGCCCGAGATCGGTGCCGCCGGCAAGCAGCCAGGCGCGTGGATGCGCGGCGCGCCGCGCGAGCAGTTCGTCGAGGGACGCGGGCAACCAGAACTCCTGGCCCGGCGCCTCGAAACGCGCATGCGCCACGGGCGGCGCAGCCTGTGGCGCGATCCCGTCATCAACGAGCCGCGTCATCACCTCCACGATCGGCCGGTAGCCGGTGCAGCGGCACAGATTTCCGGCCAACGCCTCGTGCACGTCGCCGCCATGGCGGGCATGCGCCCAGGCCGACATGACGATGCCCGGCGTGCAGAAGCCGCATTGCGTGCCGTCGCTCTCGGCCATTGCGCGCTGGATCGGATGCGGCGCGCCGTCGTGCGCGCGCAGCCCTTCGACGGTCCGCACCGCACGTCCGTGCAATTGCCCGAGCAGCGTGAGGCAGGCATTGACCGGCACGCGCGCCGCGCCGTCCTCGATCACCACGGTGCAGGCCCCGCAATCGCCCTCCGCGCAGCCCTCCTTCGTGCCGGTCAGCCGCGCCGGGCCGCGCAGCCAATCCAGCAGAGAGGTGGTCGGCGAGGTGCCGGGCGGCAGCGCAGTTGGCTGGCCGTTGAGGGTAAAGGCGATCTGCGTCCCGGTCATGCCCGGGAGTTAAGCAAACGGGGCGCCGCGGTCGAGGGTGTGTCGCGCCCGCGGCCCCGGCCCGGCCCGGCCCTCCCCCGCGGAGCGGGGGAGGGGGAGGCACGGTTACGCGAAGACGAAGTCGGATGCGGCCAGCTTGGCGGTGACGCCCTGGAGGAAGACGCTGTCGCC